>ENA-UOTX01001121-UOTX01001121.1-compost-metagenome-genome-assembly--contig:-NODE-1121-length-22209-cov-51.001536_pt1 | contig 22209 bp, 24 predicted proteins | sample MGYA00238143_ERZ746982 | MGnify/ENA primary metagenome ERZ746982 (study PRJEB28758, sample SAMN06268862) | compost metagenome | isolation source: single cell | place: USA: California, Emeryville, Joint... | reverse complement strand
AGAGACACAGAATTTTGTTTCTGGGATTATAAACGTTGCCTAATCAACTAGCAGAAGCAATATTGTGAAGATTTATTTATATATACCATAAATACGGATGAGAATTTGCAATCTCTTACTTTGGTCAATATCGTATTTATTTGAGTGTAAATATCATCACTTAAGGTAACGCCAATTAAAATATAACTTCTATTTTTCAGATTTAAGCACCCATTCTGAAAAAATTAGTGAAAGAAATTTAACCAATAAAATTGATGAGCAACCCGGAAGAAGAGCAGAAGCAAATATCTGTACAAGAGGCTGACCTTTATCAGTTAAAAGAGGAAGAAGTCGGATATAACTTATGCTGTTTGCTGAATCCATTGTTTAAGCAAGGAGAATCCGTTACGACTCTTGATTTCAATGGCAAAAGGTACGGGGTGATGTTAGCGATTGGACTCAGCAAGAATACCAACTGGATGAATCTTGTCACTCTTGATTTATCAGACAACCAGATCGGGAATTACGGATTGACTGCACTCAGCCAGAACAGCACCTGGACTAAACTTACTACTCTTGATTTATACAACAACGATATCGAAGCAGAGGGAGTAACTGCACTTAGCAAGAACAGCGGCTGGACGAACCTCACCACTCTGAATTTATACTTGAACACGATAGGCGCAGAGGGAGCGGCTACACTAAGCAAGAACACCAGCTGGACTAACCTTACCACTCTCAACTTGGAAAACTGCAAGATAGGTGCAGAGGGAGCAGCTGCACTGAGCAAGAACACGAGTTGGAAAAACTTGACTACTCTCCATATACCAAAAAACGCGATTGGTGACAAGGGAGCAGCTGCACTCGGCCAAAACGCCAGCTGGACGAACCTTACTACTCTCGAGTTATCAGACAACAAGATCAGTGACGAAGGAGCAATTGCAATTGGCAAGAACACGACCTGGACTAAACTTTCTACTCTCAATTTACACCTTAACAAGATCGGTGCTGAGGGAGCAACTGCACTGAGCAAGAACACCAGCTGGACGAACCTTACCACTCTCAAATTATCAAGCAACAAGATAGGTTCAGAGGGAGTGAGTACACTGGGAAAGAATGCCATCTGGACGAAACTGACCACTCTCGACTTATCATTCAGCATGGACGAAAAAGGTGACTACGGAGCAATCGAACTCAGCAAAAACACTATTTGGACGAGCCTTACCACTCTGGATTTATCACACAACCAGCTTTCTGCAGACGGGGCAAGAGAACTCTGCAAGAACCCCGTCTGGACGAACCTTACCACTCTTGATTTATCCTGGAACTGGTTAGGTGGAGAGGGAGGGACTGTGCTCAGCAAAAACGAAACCTGGACCAACCTTACCACTCTCAAGTTACAGTCCAGCAATCTTGGTTCAGAGGGAGCAGCTGCGCTCAGCAAGAATACTACCTGGACGAACCTTACCACTCTCGATTTATCCCAAAACGAAATCGGCGGAGAGGGAGCAGCTGCACTAGGTCAGAACACTACCTGGACGAACCTTACCACTCTCGATTTATCCCAAAACGAAATCGGCGGAGAGGGAGCACTTGCACTAGGTCAGAACACTACCTGGACGAAACTTACCAACCTCAATTTATCCGATAACCAGATTGGGGACGAGGGAGCGAATGCACTCAGCAAGAATACCACCTGGACTAACCTTTCTGGTCTAGGGTTAGTATCCAACGGGTTGGGTGCAGAGGGAGCAATCGCACTTGGTAAGAACACTACCTGGACCAACCTTACTATACTCTATTTATCGGGGAATCAGATTGGTGACGATGGAGCGAGTGGATTGAGCAAGAACACCGCATGGATGAAACTCACTGAGATCTATTTAAGATGTAACAAGATCGGTGACGAGGGAGCAGCTGCGCTTGGCCAGAACACCTCCTGGACGAACCTTATCAAGTTCGAATTACAAAACAACGAGATAGGAGACAAAGGAGCGATTGCGCTGAGCAAGAACTCCTCCTGGAATAACCTTACCACTCTCAATTTAACAAGCAACACGATCGGTGGAGAGGGACAGAAAGCAATAAGAGCAAGATGGTCTAGTGCCCCCTATTTATTTATGTGGTAAGGAATCGAAGTATTCATTGTTCCGCATTTGACAGAACTTTGCATAAATCTTCCTCCATATTCAAAAGTAAATGCACAAATATATATCCGCTCAGAGTCTCTTCATGAAAATTTATAAAACATCGCTAACAAAGAAATTTAAGAGTTGAGCGATTGATATTGCTTGAACTGACTGGAAGAAAGTAAGCTTTTAATGAAGGGGGACTTATCAAAATAGAAGGAGTAGTTTTTTAGCTCAACAAAAATTAAGAATACAATCATGGATCAGATTAACAACCATCTCTTTTAAAATAGATTGGTTAGCAAGTAAGAAGTCAGTGTTTCACCTCTCATGGTGAGGGAAGTTAATCTTGAGGACCCTACAAGCCAAAGTAAAAATAAAAGTTGACAAGAGTCCAAGAATACAGCATATCTATCCTAAAATTAACAGCTATCCCTGCAGTAAACTGATAAATTTATAGAAATTTTATTTAAAAATCCGCTACAAAAACATAGCCAAGGAGCATCTAACCTGCTATTTGCATATGAAAGCCATTATAAGACAAGAAGCTCGTCTCTCTGTAAAATCCCCCTCCTCACCAACGTACTAACTCTCATTCAATCTTTATAGCCTCCTCGCACTAGCAGCAAAAAGGATCGATCACGAATATCAACCACAGTAAACCATAGCCCTTCAATCTCTCTCCGTTTAATCCCAAATTACCCTCCAAGCTGCGGCAGATTGTTGACCAAAATCCCAATATCTTGAATACAAAAGTTCTCTCTCTTTCGAACCAAAGTATTAGTCAAATTGGAGTGTTGCGCGAAAAAGCATACAATGTCGAACAGCTCGACCTTAGCAAAAACTCTCTTCAAGATTTACGCGGTCTGGAACAGTTTCCTAACCTGCGCGTGCTGAATCTCACTCAAAATGATGTAATTTTGCAATGCGTTGGTTGAGCGCGAAAAATTATTGTGTGTTAGATTGACGATATCCACAACGTTTTTTATTTCAGGACACTTCCCAAACTCGAAAACCTCAATCTAACTGCAAATGGGATAACTTATCAGCCAAATTATAGAGATACAATACTGTTAATGGTTCCAACGTTGCGGTATCTTGACACCAGAGTATATCTAAGCAATCATAACGCCGAATTAATTTGTCTTCGATCCCCAGGAAATCAGGCGGGAAGACCATGAATCAGTTAATCCTGATCTGATGAAGCAATATCAACTACTTGATGTCGTACTTCAAAACTATTGTGAGTTAATCAAGCTGCAATCGGTATCTACTAAATTGAGTTCGCAAGGTGTATAACCGTTGGGGTAGGCGTCAAAAAAACTGGATATTCACAAAGAGTTGATGCATAAGAATAAAAGATTTCTGATAAATCATGTCACCTTTGATGTGAAGAAGTTCCGCAACATGTATCAGTATATTGAAAGACTTGACGAAAAAACGAAAAATGATTATCGCCGTGATCTGTTAAAGGATATGAAAATAATCGAAGAAAATTTGATCAGAAGGTAATTGGCTTGAATCATTGCAGTATTTGTAACCGATTTTTATGAACGGTATAGGGAGGATTTAGATTCCGCTGCATACGAGCTCATTACAAAACAGCAGGGCAAAATTAATGAGCTTTGCCAAGGCATTGAAAAGAAAGCGAAAATTCTTGAAACCATCAGAGACCAAAACGCCAGGAAATTTGTGAAAACTGAATATGACCACGTATGCAATCCATCGTTAACTAAGACTCAGCATGATTTAGGGTATTATGTATTTCTCATCCACTCACAGTGGAGTTTTCGACGTGCCCAAATATCCCAGCAGTCACAAAGGATCAATTTCCATGATAGAACGAGGATCAGTCGGAAGGAGCAGCAGCAAAGAGCGAGACACTTCAGAGATACTAAACGGCTCCTTGACCCAGACTAAACCTGTCTCTACAGTTCGGAGAATTCATAAATCACGAGCTGAGCTCCAACTCTCGGCTTCTGAAAACAAACCACGCACCTCCTTCAAAAAAATATCTCCTGTTAAAAGAGCGTCACCAGACAAAGATTCAGTTTCCAGGACATTCTCACCTCTCACCAGCTTATCTCCTCATAGAAACTATTCGCCGACAAGAGGGACTTCGCCTGTCAAATCAGCGTCCTCATTGTCTCATACGCAAAAGTCGCCCGGGAAAGAAAAAATGAAATCGATTTTAAGCGCATCGCGCCATAAAAAGTTAAAGAAACCTACTGAAGAGATTCTCGCGACTATTGGGAAAATATCGCCGAAGAATAAGTACGATCTGATAAACTCATATCAATCTTCTGTCCTTTACTCGGATCAGAGGGGTACTTTGACTGGCAGTCCCAAAAGAGACTCGTTCCGCTCGTTTAACCAATCCCCGCACGAGTCGGTAAAGCCCACTCAATTCCAGCTTCCTGCAGAAAAAGACCGAATCATCTCAAATCTCACAAAGACTTTGAAGCAGAAGACGGAGGAGATCCTGATTGTTGAAGATCAAAACAAACAACTTGCGGAGAAGCTGCAAAAGATCCAGGAAACCTCTGGACTCGCCTCAAAAATCGCGAAAGAAGAGTATCTGATGCTACAAAAAGAGCTGCAACGGACAGAGGATATAAAAATAAGCCTGAATGAAGAAATTGCACATTTGCAATCAAATCTGGACCAAGTTATCTCCAAAGCAAATAATTTGGAGCTAGAGAACAGATCTCTACGAGAGGACTCTTTGAGGGTAAGAACATCTTTACACCATTGATTAATTTTGACTGCTCTTTTCCAGGCAAAGCAATACGCTCAGGAACTCGCGATGTGGAAAACAATCGATGATAAAATAGATATAGCTGAAAGATATAATGCGGACAAGGTCGTACAGAAAGTGTTTCACCTTCTGCAAAGAGCAGTTGGGAAGTCCAAGGTTCCTTTATAATTTCGTTGTGGCTTGATGTTAAACTGTATCTAGGAAATTGCAAAAATCGAAAAGAAAAATGTAGCAAATACGAATAAGAAGCGAATGCTTTTATGCTTCCGTTATCTTCAACGACGGACTCTTTTGAGCAAGATAATAAAAGTGAAAGACCTCGAAAGACAAAGAAGGTTGTGCGAAGATGTCTTCTTTACCTGGACAGCTAACGCGAGGTTTTCCAAGCGTTATCAGCATCTGGTTGGAGAGCGCAATGAGAATCTATTGGCGAGTGCAATGAAAGCTTGGAAGAATTATACAAGTGTAAGGCAAGCTAAATTGAAAGACTATGTAAAAAATCGAAACCTCAACAGTTAATTAACTCATCCGTCCGTCTTTATTAGGCAAAGATAGACCAACGCTATCAAGAATTCTTGCTTAAGACAAGTCTGTTAGCTTTCAAGCAGAATTACAGGTTATACAATCATTCGGCTGTCGATCTCAAGAAGAAGGAGAAGCAAGCAGCAAGCTACTACCGGCAAAGACAGAAAAAGATGTTCTTTGCTATTTGGCAGCACTGTGTGTATCACCAATTAGTCCCAAAGCGCCAGAAGCTCGAACAAGCAGCGAGCTTATATATGAAAAACTTATTGAAAACAGGACTAAGAATTTTCCAGGAGAACTTAAAGGTAAGCACATAGTTTCAATAATTCTAAAAAATGGTTTAGTTTTATAGAAATGCTGAGAAGAGAGCAGAAGAATTATTTCAAAAATGCGAGATGAAAACGCTTGATTTGCATTTTGGAGCTTGGAAAAGGAATTTTATGGACCTTGTGAACTTCAAGAAAAATCTCAACCATTTAGAAGATAAATACAACCTGAATCGAAGATGGAATATGTGGAGAGAAGCTTATAAATCTTCGCAAATGATGCAGAAAAAAATGCAGCTTGCTATCGCCCATCATCGCTTAAGTCTAACCAAAAGAATGTTTACCAGGTAATAGAAGATTGGTATCGTATAATTCTAACTCAAACCTTCAAGCTGGTCAACCTATCAAAATGCATTGAAGAAGAGAATGGCACAGTTTGATGAATACGAAGCCCATAGAATGGAAATTGAAAGGAAACTGGCTTTCAAAGCATGGAGAGAGGCATTAACAAAAAAACGCCAAGAAAAAGCGAAGGTAATTGGTAGAATGCAATTAGATGCGAATAACTGGACATAGGCTGAGAATTCCCGTATTAAAAAGTTAGCAAAGCTCTTCGCTGGATGGATACAAGCCAACGCTTATATCAAAGCGAAGAAAGGGAGAGCGCGCAGAGCTTTGAATTTCCGTCAGCAGAAAATAGCTGAGCTGAAAGCAAATATTTTCAATATTTTTAAGGAAAAGAGAGCTAATGCGAAGAGGTTAGCCGCTGTAATTGACTTACTCATTAGAAAAGAAAGCTGATTAACTTTTTCACATAGGTTGAAAAAACTATTGCTCAACGTCAAAAGTTCTCACTGTGTCGTTTTTATTTTGAAGTCATCGCTGGAGAAGCTAAAAACACATTGAGAAACAAACTCGCTCAAATGACGAAAGAAAGAGATGCGGCACTTGTAATTTAATGACATACTTTGGTTTTATAGCACCGTTATTTCGTTTATATTAGGCCAAGGCACAAGAGCACCTTGAAAACGCGAATAAAATTGACGAAGACCGTCTCGAATTGATTGAGAAAATGGAGATTCTAAGCAAGTCACTCGATGAGGTGCAACACGAAAACGCTCACAATTTCCATAAACTCGTAAATTTTTTGAGTCTATAAGGTTGGACTGAATTCTCAATTATTGGTAGGAAATCGCCGAGGCGGAAATAACTGAGAGAAGGAACAAAGAGGAGATCACTGCTTCAGAGGTGCGAATGAAAGATGACGCGATTAAGAAATTGACATTAAGTCTTGAAGAGGCTCGGCAAATGATTCAGAATCGAGATGAGGAAATCGAGAAACTTATGAATCAGAATAGGGAAACAAGAGTCTCTCTGGAAGAGAGAATCGAAAGTTTGGAGGTAGAAACTGAAGGTAGCTCTAACAGCTGAGGAGGTGTGTAAAACTTCTCTTTCATAGACAAACAAAGGAAGATTCATGAATTGGAAGCTTTGCTGGCCAGTTGGATTGAGCGAGGACAGGAAATGAAGGCGCTAGAGATTAAATTCAGCCAATCTTCGACAGAAAACTCTGATTTGAAGCAGGAGCTAGCTAGCAGGGAATCAGAGGTGAGGATTCATCATGTCTGCCATAACTAACACTTTTCGTAACCAAACAGCTGCAAGAACTCAATAAAAGCAATGTAGACTTATCTGGCAAGGTCGAAGAATTAAGAGCTCAGTTAAAAAAGGCTCTGGATTCGATGGTTGAGGCATCACAGAGATATGAAGTCAAGATTTCTGACCTTAATGCGAAGGTAAACGTTGTCATATGGAAGGATCAGTGCTGATTTTGAACATAATTACTAGATTGAACAACTGGAGCGAGAAAAAATTGACTTGACTCATATGAACAAACAATACCAGGAAGAATTCATCGAACTAAAAAGTATTGCGAATAAATATGAGTATGAAGTCGGACTGTTGACTGCGCAGCAGCAGAACAGTATACAGGAGTTCATTGTGAGCCTCAGGAAAGCCAAGCAGACGAGTGGAAGCCCTCTCCGCAAAAAATATGAAGAGGAGCATCTTTCATACCGCGAAGGGAAAGGAACAGCCGAAGCATCCCACAGGCTCCATAACCTGCTAAGTCAGCGCTCATTCGACTATGCACCTCAGCGAAGGAACTCCGATTTCTTAAATAAGTCGATTCAGGAACTCAACGCGTTCCTTGCCTTCGAAAACAGCCAGGAAGAAAGAAAAACTTTATCTCGAAGAGCTTCTCCTGAACCTCGACACAAAAGAGAAAGAGACATACTGCCTCAGCCTCGCGAAACTCAAAGGCTCCGTGAAGATAAACCACCTCTAAAAGGTAACTATCTCGTGAATGTACATTATTTCTAAAAACTTTTATAAGCGACTCAGCAAACTCAATTTGAAAAAGCGCAGAGCCCTAAGGCTTCTCCGCCAAAAAACGCGGAGAAGAAGGAACCTCGAGGTACCGCAACGAATATATCTGTTGAAAGCATTCAAAGAGAGTAAAAGTCCTGAGAATTACTGGTCTTATAGCTGTTTTTTGATAGAGTGGAAAAATTCAAGGCTTTTAAATCGCAGATTAAAAATAATATGGCTCAAAGAAACAAAGCGCTCAAGCAAAAAATATTTTCATAATCAGAAGATAGGCTTGATTTCAAATAACAGTAATAATAATAAATAATTTGATTTTCCATTCTTCAGTCCATAAGAAATAAGTAAATCATGACAAATAAGTGAATAAATATATCCATAATATAAAGCTGAATATATCATCTTCTAACATAAATACCCTTGCTGCTGCAGCATATTTTTCTGAGATAACCTCGAAATATCTTAATAGCAAGGTCAACTTTTGTTTAAAACTTTCAATATTTCAGCCAAAATGCCCATACGAAGGAAATAGCAACAAAAAAACAAAATTTTCATATCAATCGCTTCTATTGACAATACTGGCAAATTATCTGAGTTTGCAAGTAAACTATCAGATACTTAGTAAATTGACATATACAAGTGCAAATTCGTAGGGATAGGATATCAAAAATTTCATATAGCTCCTTCAGTGGTCAATTCAACAGGTCTATCCTGCTTCTTGAGCGCACGGTTCAAGCTGTAGACAAGTGGAATAAACCAAATCGCTTCACCAACCGAAATAATTACGTATGCCATGAAACGACCTAGAAAGACCCATGGAGCTAGGAAAGAAACCACCATCAGTAAAACGAACAGTAAAAGGCAATGGGCGACCATCATTGCTGTGAACAAAAATAAGTATGAGGTGAGTTTCCGTAAATACCCGAAGCTTCCACATGCGAACATTGCTGCTTTAAACATCAGTAAAATAGTGATGACAGCATTGACAACTATATCTATCTCCGAGCCAAATCCAGACAGATCCACTGCAAATAAGAGGACAAACTGCACCAGGAATATGAATACCGAGAAGGAAGCCATAAACGTGCTCGTGATGTAGAATTTCTTGAACTTTGCATATCCGATTCCAAAGTCTACGGCATTTGTCGGATTTTTTCCTTGAGTGTTTATTCGATCAGTTGGACTCCTGAAGATTTCGTTTTCTGTCTCAAGACGAGCATCTGTGTATACAGGAGCTGTGAAAGTTTGGTTATAACCTTCCTGGTCGATTTCAGTATGTTCGGTATTGAATCGCACTGGTTCATAAGCCGGAGCATTTTGCCCGAAAGAAACTTGAGAGTTTGGAACGTAGTATTCTGTCGTGGTGGTGATCTCTTGTGGAGAATGACCTAACTGAGGATTAACATAATGATATTTGCGTTGGAGAATAAAACTCAACCTTTTGCCCAACAGGCAGGTATTCGATATTTGGCTCTTGGCGTGCAGAGTTTTTGGTTCCCAGTCGAGGACTGCTGTAATTGGGTTGCATGATTCTTGCTTATTTCTTACAATAAAGAAAGGTCTTTCAAATTTTAAATTATCGCCTTTGCAGAATTCCGAATTTTTAAGGAACGGCACATTATTTTAAAGGCAGATATTAATTACCGTTGGCCTTGAGTGTTTTTATCACTAAGTCAATGACAATAACACAAATGCGCCAATAATCTTATCTAAGCAAGTATCAGCATATTACGATATTTCAGAGATTCTACTAGTAAAATTAGCTAGATAAAACTCTGTGAATTCGCATAATTAGATTTATGAGCTAATACCTAAAAATTAATACAGATGAATCCCTGCTTAATACCTTAGAAACACTCTCTCACTATGATCTTAAAGCATCATCGTTACGTTTCCTTTCTGAAGCTCTTCTAATTTTTTCTGCAATGCTGGGCTTTTAGCATCGGTCTGATTTTTCGGAGGGCTGTTATCTTCTGTGGAAGTTGGTACCTTTTGAGTTGTTACTGTTAGTTCTGCAGTCTGTCCGTTCTCAAACTCTTGAGTTTTCACCTCTTCCAGTGGCGAACTACTTTTCGGTGTTAGATCTAACTTTACTTCAGGACTCGATTCTTGTTTGGATTGTGGATCCTGAGGTTGCAATGGCGATCCTTCAAGCTTGATTGCTTGTCCTTCTCCGGATTTTCCGTGGGCTACAGGAGATACGTCATCTTTGGACCCTCCTGTGTTTTTAGCTTGGGTAGTGTCGTTTAATTGGGTGAGAATCGATTTTAGAATCTCCTTGGGGAGCCCCTGTAAGTAAGGAACCGATTCCTTCCACAATTTCATTGCTTGTTCTTGTTTGTCTCTGCGATGCTCATCAAGATCTGCGGTTGGAGCTGTTAGGCCTATCAATAACAAAAAATTAAAGCTTCATCATTGTTAAATGATTACTGAGGAATTCTAAGCTTATCATTATCTGTAATGTGTTGAGGAGGTGCCCGACAAGGCTTTCCATCTACAAGACCGGTTAATGAGGAAAAAAGAGCTCAACTTTACAAGATTATTCATTTTTTTGCCCCTCGCAAACTTGTAGGTCTCCACTATTTTCGTTAGAAGTTTGAACCATTGAGCTGAGAGTTTATTCTGATCGTAAAGCAGCTCAACGAAATTCAAGAAAATTTTGCAGGAAGTTTCCAAATAAGAGGTGATAATATGCTCATCGTTGCTCTCGAGTAGTTTCGTATCAAGCTTCCACATAGAATCGCAAATCAAAAGCACATCAGATATCTGGATTGTATTAAGCTCAATGCTTCCGATCGCCTTTTGGACGGTTTTAAAATTCGAAACAATGCTTTTTGAGTCAAGAGACACCAGCAGCTTCAAAATGAGTTGAATCAATCGGTTTTGGAGATTGTCCTTGGCTAAATCCATTTATCAAGTTATGAGAATAATGGGAGAGTATTATCATTACAATGCAATTGCTGGATGTTCATAACTTCAGTGAAAAGCATAGTAACGCTGCTGATTATGGTGCCTCCAAGCTCGTACTTCTTGCAGAAATTGCTATTTGTGTAGAACTCTAAGAACGAAACAACCTCCTATTTTGAATTGGTTAAAAGATTGATGTAAATAATACATCGATATTACTTTGCAGAAATTCCCTGATTTCAATTCTGGATGAAAAACCACTTTTACAAGAAAATCGTTGACCAATTCGTTTGTTCGCAAGCAAGTTATTTTGACGTCTGGCCGCTCGAGGTTTTTCTGTGACAAGATCTTCACTAACTCTGAAAGGAACTTCAAGACGTATAAAGAGCTCCTATGTAAATAATAATTTATTTTCTATAAAAATCATTGATAAATTGGTTTTTACTCAGTTTGCTCCATCTTAATCGAGTTGATGACCGAGGCGAACACTCCAAGCGTCTCATCAACCAGGGGCAGCGAGCAGAACTCAAGGAATTCCACCGCATCTTTGAAATATTTATCAAAATACTCAAGATGCTTGCTCTTATCCAGCAGCTTGATGCTCGATTCCAGCATGAGAAATCTGATGCAATTTTGGATCACATTGAACGATTTTTGCTTGCTTTTCTTAAAGGCACCCAATTTCTCATAGAGAGTAACAAGGAGCGGCTCATCTTCGAATCCAACGAGAGCTTCCTTTTCTTGTGGATGGTTGATTTTCAGCATAACGTTCATGATTCTTGTGTATTTGCGCCAGAGTTGGTGAACTCTATCACGGTTTCTCATAGTAATCTCGTAAAGAAACACGATGAAACTGTATAGACTTGTAATGTCCTTTGATAAGTCGGTCACTGATGTGATGATTTCAAGAGAAATTTCATAGAGATTTAGCAATTTCTCATCAGGGAGGTACCTGCAATCTAATCGGTATTTGAATATATTAGCGATAATTACTTGGTTTGCTCAAAAATTTCTTCAAGGTAATTTGTGTTCTGGAAGTAGCTGCCAAAAGTTTGCAATTTATCAACTGTGGTCTAGGAGCATTCAATTTGTCAAAGCAATCCAAACGATTGCGATTTACCTTGGAAACGTACTCCCATTTGCGTAGCTTAGTCGTTGTCTCGTCCTCTGAACTAGAATCGTCTTTGTCTAAAAAGCTTGACAGTTTGTCAAAGAAGGAGGCATTGCTATGGCGGGCTTGTGCGAGGAATTTCGAGGACTCTCTTATTTTACGATAGAGAAGCTCATAGTAGATGGCGATAGGCTCTTTCAGGATTCTGTGTCGGTACTTATAGCTGCCGATGATAAGCTTCGCCATCACTCTCATTGAATCGTCGAGGTATAGGAAAGCTTTCTTTGCAGCAATCAGCATGCAAATGAAGTTCCATGAGGTCTTCTCGTTGAGGGTGGTATAATCAAGAGGAACTTTGAGTTCAAAGCCGCTTTCTAGATGTTTCTGGAAGGAAAAGTTGTTAAAGAGCTATTAAATGCAGCAGTGTTTACCAGCAAGTTGTCAAGGTTCTCAAGCATTCCATAGGAAACGCAGGCGTTGATGATTTTTTCAATTAGAGTTTCGATAAGGCCCGTATCTCCTTTTGATCTGACAACAATCATCTCTATGTTTTCCGTGAGCTTCGTGATGATCATTTTCGAATATTGCGAGTCGATGAGTATATTGAAATTTTCAAGGGCTTCGATCTCAGCCGGGTTGAATTTCTCACCTTGAGGCAAGATTTCTAGCAGATGACTTTGCTTGTATTCATTCAGCTCGAGGAACAGCTGCCAAGCCTCTGCGAAAACAAAAAAAATTTAAAACTTAGAAGGCGGCGCTTTGATTCACCTTCGTAGACGTTCTCTTCGAACTGAAGTGCTCGGTCTCCATGATGCTTGCCTCCGAAATATTTAATCTCCTGCGTTTTAATGCTGTTATAGCACTCCTCAAGAACTTGGTCTGGGAGATTCTCACCATCGTTAATCTTCGTACTGTTGTGCTTGAATTGCTCAAATGTCATTCTCTCTTGGAGGCCTGGCTTGTATTGATCTGTATTGAGCATGATGACAGAGTAGATAAAGACATAAAGCGCATCTGTCGATTTAAACACCGATCCCTACAACAGTTTTAACGTATTATTCCCTTGGTAAAAAAGCCATGAATAAGTACTGGATTCTGGGAATGGTAAAAGTTTGTGAAGCATTCAATTATTCTCGCGATGACTTGAGACTCAGCCAGCAGAAGGAAGTTGATACAGAAGTATCTCAGAGCGACGATCATGCTCTTGTTTTTTAAGTTAAATAGTTTAACAAACTCTTCCCTTATCATGTTATTCAGCGGTTTATCCGGACCAAGGACCTCGATGATCTTCATTGAATCGACTCGATGACTGAGCAATAAGAACGCTGCAATCTTGTGAGATTTCTCCTCCAAGGTCTCTTTGATATAAAACTCGCTCGGGGCTTGCGTAATGAACTTTTTAGGCTCGGTGTTTGCCAAGACTGCTAGTTTATCCCAACGATGCACCATTTTCAGGTAGTTATCGAATGTAGCTTTTTCGTGTGCAGGTACATTTTGCTAATGTTTGCAAATGTTGAGGAATGCGGTTATGTGGGAGGACCTTACTAATAGATGGGATTGAGAGTCTTCAAAGTCGAGAATTTTGGCACAGAAAGTCGTAAATACTTGCGTCACCTCAACAATGTAGGGTGAAATGGAGTTGGCCATTACACGTTTAGAAATCTGCAGAGAACAATTAGAAAATGCTCGATTTGAAAGAGAAAATTCACTTTGAAAACGCGTTTCATCACTTCATCAATGACTGGCGCATTAAAAGGATGCAAGTCGTTCTGCAAGAACAGCTTTCGCATTAGGGCTTTATTCTCGATGAATGAAGAAAGGAATGAGCTTAGATTCCTGAAATCAACAAAGTCTCTGAAGGTCATTTCGTTTTGAGCCTTGAGTTTCTTGTAGAGCCGCTTAAGGGGTTTTAGTAATGTTTGGCCGAAGACCAATGTTGAAAAAATGCAGGTTTTCTCCAGTTTTGAGAAATGTTTCCAGATATACTCACAATATGAGATACAGAGCGCGATTATGGAGTTATCGTCGATGTCTGCGAGATGAAGGATCCCGTAAATAAGCTCATTCTGCAAAAAACCCTGCAAGAAAGTCAGATCTTTCGTCGAAATTGCCTCGAGACTGAACAATAGCGTTGACGCGTTTCCTTCCAATTGCTTTAAAATCTCCACTCTGAGCAACGCGTCTTTTTCAGCTTTGTATTCTAGGGCTAATCGTTTCCAATCACGAAGCAGCTCGCTGAGACAGAATTCAACGATTTTTTCTATTTTATCACAGTCACGCTCTGAAAATTAAGAGAATTATTATCATTACGCTCGGGGACAGGAATCATTTCATCGGCTATCATGTAATTTATTCGGTTGAAATGGTCTTTAATAACCACAGCGCTGTAGTCCTTGGCCACTTCTCGAACAAATGACTTGTCGTTTGCTGTTAAACGCTTCAAGATTTTCCAGAGATCCACAAAGCAGTCAATGCTCTCGAGAGACATCGCTTGGAAGGAAGCTCGTATAAACTAAATACTTCAATATGATAAATATGACGACCTCGTACCTCCAGTTTTTTCATGTAAGAATATTCCTCGATCGAGGGGTTTTCTAAGATTTTAAACGTGTTTGTAATAATCTTTTCGATTTCAAGTGGGTGGCTCTTTTGCCGTGTCATTATCAGCTCCGGAATAACAAAGTCTACGAGTGCAGAGGTGTTCATTGGTGGAAAAATCAAAGCGATTACCTCTGAAGAGCTTTGTTAAGAAATTCAAGATTGCGATATCGACCTTCTCGTTTGAATCCTTGATGCTTATGATTTTTTCAATTGTTTCGTAAGAGACGATTGGGTCCTCGAGGACGTGAGTAATCAAATCTTCCAGTTCCGACACGCCATTTGCTGCAAAATTCTTCTTATACTCCCGTAGTCGTATTAGAAAGTTTTTCAGACTGTGTTTTAAGAATGCTGAGTTCTGAATCCCTGATTTATTCATGCTTTCTGAGTTACTTAAGTATGGTGCAGAGAGTCAAAGTGAATTACCAAAGCAAATCTGATTCAAATAAATAAAGTTTATTTCAGCGCTATTTGGAAAACACGTATAGATTTGTTCTCAAAACGGAATTTCGCAGACAAATTTTCCTTGTCAGAAAGTTAATGAATCAACAATTCTCAGGATTTATCGAAATTTCTAACAGTATGTTTAAGGCCTAGGTCACGGATAACGAAATGGACGAGTCAAAGAGCTAAAAACTGCTTCAAAGCCAGAAGTCGTATGTTATGCGTTTAAAAATTAGTACCCGTTATTGAAGAAATCTCAAATAAACAGGTCGTTCTGGATTTCACTTCAAAACGTGCATTGATTCTGACTCAAAGAGACTGTTGAAAACGAAATAATGTAGTCATTGTAGTCAATGAAGTCTGATGCAGAAGAGAACTATGACCTGCATTTAAGCATAGGTTATCCTACTTTTGAATCACTGTAGTTTTAACGAAAACGTGTTTAATCGAACTAATCATATTATAGTATTTGAGCTGAGAAAGTACTCTCTCTGTTGATGAAGTCCATAGATTTATTTCCAACACTTTCTTCCGTCGATTCAAGCAATACAGACATCTAAACTCCAAATTTCCTTCTTAATGGTATTCTATAAATTGATAGGTATTTGTGGGTTTATTTTCTTTTTAAAAACTCGCTCCATTTTGAGCCGGTTAAGATCATCAGGAGAAGATTTGCAATTAGCAACCTATCATAATCGAAATAGTTTTTTCCTAGTCGATGGCGCTTGTGTCTCTTATCGTAACAATTGGTCTTATTTTTCTCCTTCTTCATTTCCCGATGACAGAAATAGGTCTCTCAACATCCAGTATATACAATATTGTGAAGATCTAGATGACCATCAGCCTTTCTGACTAACATTCAAACTCAACATGCCTCAAAAGCTGTCATTCATAGCTGACCTCCTTACTTCTTCTAAATGGAGCTAAGAATGAGCTAAATATCAATTGAGGAAGCGACTTTTGCCTTTTTTGGCATAAGTATTTGATAAGAGTTCATAATTTTTAACTTTCATTCATAGCGAATTTAAGTAAGTGGTCAGGTATCCACCTCACAACGCTTATTTTTATAATCGATATTAAAAACCCGCACTAAATTTTTTAAAAAGAAATAATGAGTAACCCAGAAGAAGAGCAGAAACAAGCATCTGTACAATCAGCTGACCTCAACTTGTTGATTGAGAAGGAAGTCAGATCAAAGTTATTCAGCATGCTAGATCCATATTTTAAGCAAGGAGAATCCCTTACTACACTTGATTTATCAGGCTACGAGATCGGTGCAGAGGGAGCAATTGCACTCAGTAACAACAACACATGGACCAACCTTACCACTCTCGATTTGCGTTGCAACGAAATCGGTGACGAAGGAGCAACTGCACTCAGTAAGAACATCACCTGAACCAACCTTACCATGCTCGATTTATACTTCAACTCTATTTGGAAAAAGGGAGCCAGAGCACTCAGCAAAAACACCACCTGGAACAAACTTACTGATCTCGATTTCTCAGGCAACAAGATTAGTGACGAGGGAGGGAGTACGGTAAAAGCAAGATGGCCTAGTGCTAGAATAATGATGGATTGAGAAGAAATCGAATTATTCGATATTCTGCATTTATTGTACCTCTAAATGAATCCTAAATATTAGAAAAGTAAATGCACAAATCCTCATATATATATAGCATCAATTCAAGAAAATTGATATAAAACCTTTAAGAAAGAAATTGTAAGAGTTGAGAGCTCAGTATTATTGAATTGATCGACAGAGTAGTTTTTCAGCAAAAAATCTTAGAATATGATCAGTGATACGTTTAACAACGATTTCGGTGAAACTATAGCGATTAGCAAATAAAAAATTTTTGTCTCGCCTCCTGATACCGAGTCGCCAATTCTTCACAAAAATCTACTTACTTGCAAATTTTGACGTAAGACTTTGCTAAAAGATCCGACCGCTTCGAATTGAAATTCACGTTATACTCCCACTCTTGGCTTGTGGGAAGGAGTATACCGTGCTGATTTTAGAATTGAAATTAACTAGTACCTGTATTTATTCTTAATTATTGTTTCTCTTCGTAATGATCATGGGTTTGAATTTCAAAGGTAGGTATCCCGATTTTCTTAACTTTGTGGGCTGATGTTTAAACATTATCATTTCAATCGGTTTTTCGCAATTTCCGTTCAGCTGAATTTTGATTCGCGGAAATGTTAATTTGACCTGAAAAATCACGTGCGTTCAAATATAGCTTTTGAAATAAATTTAGAGAAACTATTCAGTCATGAAAACGCTTTGTATCTTCCGCAAGAAACCATACTACACACGCTTCTGTATCCCAGAAGCAAAGTCCCTCTTGAAAGAGTTCAACAAAACTGATCTGATGGAAATCTTCCCCGACGATCTCCAAAATCATGAGCAATTGATAAAGGAGCATCCAGGACGAATCAACGAGGACCTCTTCCCAACGTTCCCGTTGGTATATATGAACATTGATGATGAAACAGCGAAAGCCATGTTGGAAAGATCGATCTTGATCAAAGCTTTTGTGAAAGTTTATTACGAGGGCAAGGATTTAGCTGAACTCAAAGCCAATATCAAGAAAAACCCTCAACTCATTGAACCTGAAATGGCCAGCAAGGAAACTTTTGCATTTCGTGTCGAGCCCCTCAATGCGACTCTGACGTAAGGGTTTTCGTGCGAATTTTTCACTGAATTCTTCTGATTATTAGCAAAGAAGAGCAAGTTGAAGAAATGAATTCATTAGAACCGGAGATTTACTTCCAAGGGAAGGTCAATCTCAAAAATCCTCAAAGAATCTTCTGGTTGATTGAAGATTATGAAAACGACAATAAAGGGAATTATAAACTGAAGCGCATTTACCTCTCAAAGTTGATTTGTCGAGCGGCTAAAGGTAACTCATCCAAACTTTTGTAGTGCTGGAGCTCATGCTAAGTATAAGGCGAAAAATTTTTCAATGAAAAATATAGACTGCCAGCAAGAGCATATTTGGGACCTACTTCCTGTGACAATGACCTTGCGTTCATCATGGTAAGGCTTCAGACGTGGAGAGTGATAGCAAATTGAATATAAATATTAGGCGAACTTGGGTTCAGTCAAGAAAGGCGATTTTGTGCTCGATCCGTTTTTGGGAACGGGAGGTCTGGTTATTCCTCCAGCGCATTTTGGGTAATAAACGCTTGGGATTTGAGCGTTATTAAATCACTGCATTTTAGTGCTGTAACTTTTGGTGGAGAGCTGGATATGAGAGTTCTTCAGGGATACAGTGTAGGAAGATACAATCCTCAGAGCAAATTTGGTAAAATTCACTTCAAGACTAGTCGTAATGATCGATTTCTTCGTAATAAAGAAATTACTGAAAAAAGAGCAAATATTTTCTCGAACTTCAGACAATATGGGTTGGACAGACCGGAGATCATGAGGATGGATAGCTCAAAACCTTGCTTTAGAAGAGGCGAAATATTCGATGCAATTATTTGTGATCCTCCTTATGGTTAGCATTCGCGCCTTGTATATGTCTCTTACAAACAATGATTAGGAATTAGAGCTATGGTGAGAGAAATGGGTATGAGACCAAAAGTGAAGCAAAAATACGGCAAGAAGAAGGGAGATGGTGATTTAGGAGAAGAAGAACCGGAAGGAGAGGACCCTGATGCGATCTCAGGTGAAGATGAGCTTTCAGAAGATGAACAAAGCCCCACAAAGCAACCCACCGAACTCTTGAAAAAAATCGATGGAAAAGAAACTAAAACAGTAGAATCAAAGGAAACTGAAATAAGTTCCACAAAAGAAACGAATACGACCGAAAGTAAAGAAACGCAAATATCTGATAAGAAGGAGCCTGTAGAAGAAGAAAAGAAATCTAATGAGACATCCTCGCCAGAGGAAGAGAAAGCCTCTCCTTTAAGAGATTTTGGGTAATTTTCAAATTTTTTAGCAAGGCTTTTAATTTCATTGAATTTCCCATTAGCAAACATTATCTGCCGACAAGAGTCACTAAAGTCAATGAGATTGTCGAAGGATTGTTCCGATTAGGAGACAGAGTGCTCAAAGTAGGAGGAAGAATCGTATTTTTATACCCTGTTCGCCGAGGAAAGTGGTCAGAAGCAACTATACCTCAAAATAAGCAGTTCAGACTCGTGGAATACTGTGAAAATCAAATGAATAGAAAGATGTCCAGAATCTGTGTTGTCGTAGAAAAGATGTACTAAATGATAGAGTGTATCCAATGCGTTGCTACATTTCATTTGTGATGTCATAGTTAAATGAATAATTTTTGGTTTAATAGCTGAATCAATTTTTCTCGCGTAGTATTTTCAATAAACTTTTGAAGGAGAAATTGCAAGTTTTTATAGTCTAATTACGTTAGTGATAGAAAACGCTTTGTTATTTCACACAGATTATTTCAATACTTCTTTGTTTTCTGTCTGTTATCATGTTGGAAACCAAAGTTGGATATAGATTCACACATTATAAGATATCTAACAATAAGTTTGCAAGAGAAAATATCCCAAGAATTGAATACCTAGCCAAAAAGTAGCTTGATAACAGCTTGAAGCGAATCAATGCTTTTATGTTTAATGATATCAACACATCCCAACGCATTTTTGGATATTTTCTCTTGCTATAACAAATAATTTTCCTCGTATGTCTTCTAGAGTGATGTGTCAGCCTCACTCGAAAACGTATTGAAATTGCTTGGAGTCTCGTTTGGTCTCTCGTTCATTTTGCTGTAAATCATCGCTGCTTGCTTTTTGAAATCCGTACGGTAAACCATCGTTGAGGACAATATCAGCATTGAATAGATTCCAGCTCCTAGTCCAATCCAGATGCCAGGCCCATGGAATTTTAGCACCAACCCCAGGACAAATGCGAGTGGTAACGCAACGACATAGTACGAGAATAAATAGATCCGACTGCCAGCTTTTTCGAGTCCAGCTCCTTTTAGAATCGCTGTCATTGTCCCTTGCAAGAAATCTGCTGGGAAGACGACCAAATATATCGCAAATAATTTTATTGTTTCAGCGAGTACCTCAGGTCTCGAATCGTAAAATTGAATTAACGGCACCTGAATGTTGAACATGATGGTTATCTCAATCAGTATCAAAGTCACGTCGAGTATGATAGCTGCTTTCATGAACAGTTTTGCGATAAAAGCATTATTCTCTCCAAATGACTTTCCTGCGTAGATAGTGAGGCAGACGTTCACGCCGATAGGAATCATATACATCATATTCATCATATTATTTGTGATAACGAGTGACGCTATCTCATACTGCAGGAAGCTTCCAGCCATTAAAGTGCAGAGTTCTCGCGCAGTCCATTCGAGGTAGCAAAAAGCTCCAACAAATGCTTCGTTTTTCACATGAGTAAGAAGACCCTTTGTGCATTCTTTCGTAGGGGAGAAAAATCCCTCTGATAGCTGCGAGTTAAACGCGATGTACGCCAACATCAGAGTAGCGGTCAGAATCTGAGAGCAAGTAAGAGCGAAAGCAACTCCTTTAACTCCGAGGCTTAGATCTGCAATGAATAATTTGCACCAGAAGAAATGTGTTGTAGACACAATGAGTTGGATGATTAAAACCGGAGTGAAGATATTCTGTCCAAGGATATACGATTTCAATGTGTCCTGAAACGCAGTAGCGATTACCAATCCAATGCTAGAAATGCAATAAACGAAGGCCTGCTCAGCGATTGTTTCCTCTACGCCACATAATATGAAGAAATGGTAAGAAGAGAGTATGAAGATCAGGCAAGGTAAAACATTCAGTAGGCGGAGAATCAGCGCCTTGTAGAAGTAGGTGATTATTAAAGGACGATTTTTTGCACCGTATGCTTGTGAGATAAATACGTTTGTTCCACTATTAAGCGCGACGATAACTGCCATTGTTGAAATATTAAGCCAAGTATTGCCTAGTCCAATGGCTTCGATCAAGGTGCTGTTGCCGGTTTTCGAAACAAAGTAAAAGTTGATTGTCCACAAAAGGAATGAGGTGAAGCAGTAAAGGATGCTGGGGATGCTCGTACAAATCAATGTATTGATGCATGTCCTTACATTTGGCATATTGGGTGTAAACTCTTTAATTTTTTTGTCTTTAAGAGAAGATTGATCTTCAAAGGGCCCTTCAATCATGCTAGTTGTCTCTTCGTGATTGAACTGGCCACTCATTACTTATGTTAGTGCTTGTAGGATCTTGCAAGGGGGAGATTATCAAATTTATTGCACTAAAAACGAACATAAACGCAACAGCAAAAACGTAATATCTTGTTTCTGAAATGATTTGATTTAATCCGATCCCTTTTAGAAATCTATTCCAATTGGAATTCATGTTTTCACGTGGTAGATGTACCAAGAGAGGAACGAAAATTTTGAGTTAATATCTTTGTGTAGTAGCTTTCATGCGTGGAGAATCCTTTTCTTTTGTTAAAAAAACTCTTGTTACTGTATTTCTTATTAATATGAACAATAATATTATCAGAAATGCTACCTATACACTGTTTATCGATTAATTTCTTTGCTAAGCTCATGTCTATTTCGCAGCTTAAATATACTTATAAACTCAATTTTCTAAACTGATAAACAATAGAGAAAGAAATCCGTGGATATATATATCTCCATAGGTTAAAAGCTACTCCAGCATTAATTCAGATTTCTTTCATCTTCGTTCAATGCGTAGCCGATCCCTGTTCAGAGGATTATTGTATGAGCATATTAGACGATTAGCTCGAGCAAACTACTCATTTCAATAATTTTTTTAGGATAAATTTTATTTGTTTTTGCAACAACACGAATACAGAGATGTCAATGCGTGATGTCCTCTCTGATCCAGAAAAGCTGAAAAAGTTTGTCCGAGCCGCGTTTGAGACAATGGATAAAGATAAGAGTGGCTACCTCGAACGCAATGAGCTTGAAGCCGTAATGGCTAATGTTGCAAGTGATATCAATCAAAGTCCCCCAACGAAAGCAGATGTGGATGAAGTTCTGCGAGAGCTGGACGAAAACAAGGATGGAAGGATTTCATTGACAGAATTTCAAGTTCTCATGGAGCAAGTCCTTCTGGTTATGCTTGAAGAAGAAGAGCGCTTTCGATCAAATGAAG
>ENA-UOTX01001119-UOTX01001119.1-compost-metagenome-genome-assembly--contig:-NODE-1119-length-22258-cov-6.643704_pt1 | contig 22258 bp, 15 predicted proteins | sample MGYA00238143_ERZ746982 | MGnify/ENA primary metagenome ERZ746982 (study PRJEB28758, sample SAMN06268862) | compost metagenome | isolation source: single cell | place: USA: California, Emeryville, Joint... | reverse complement strand
AACTTTCGGATGTACATGGTAGCTATCCAATACAAAATGTGAGAATTTCAAGAATTCTTGAAAATCATAGCAAATTGGTGATCATAACGTAACAAACTCATAAAAAAATGTTTCAAAAACTTTGTATGCATTCTATTTAAGCAAAGACCATTACTTATAATCTGGCAAAATTCGTATTTTGTCTCAGTAAGGAATATTTTCGAGTTGTATTAACAAGTGAGATATTAAAGAGCTTATTATTTATTAAATTCTCCTGAGATTGGATTTCAAAAATATGCGCATCATTGGTGGTAACTTTCTACCTGCATTTTTGATTGATCTCCTGTTTCTAGAATGAGTTGTAGAGATTCGTGTACAACCAATCTCAGGTCGTAATCACAGAAGGAGCCATGATGAATGCACTAGATAATAATTTTCCAGATTTCATGTTTCCAGAATTTGTAACTAAAAGCATCGTATTTCAATGGAATTATTTCGAAATATTGCCGATCAAACGAAGGCCTTTCAAATTAATGGCTGTGTTTTTAACCAACATTATGGGTGTTTAATCTGTTGAAAACTCACCTTAGCTCGATTAATTATCAAAATTGAAATGAATATGCTCAATGGCTTTAAATAATTTAGGAATGCCACTCAAAATTTCAGATAAACCCCTTCTGAGATCCTGTCTTGTCGCGGCACATCATAGTGCGGAATCCGAGTTCTTGAGGAACAGTACACCGTTAATTCTGAGAAGAAAGCTTTCTTTGATAACGTATGAAAAACCAAATAGCAGCTCATCTCAACGACTTTTAGACGGAAATTCCATGTTTTAAAAGGGGAAAAGTATTCACTAGCTGCAGAATATGCAGAGCCGCATTTCTAACGGCAGCAGCCAGATCTAATCGAATCATTTCTTATTCACTTCGATCGTGAATCAACGCACTTGTTTTGTCTTTTTTTGGTTTCTTTGTTTTGAAACTGCCAATAGGAGAGTTTCCGCGCGCGACCCAAGCATCAGAACTTGAATTTTGGCGGTGTATATCTCAATATTTCTCAATACTCAAGAATTTACGTTGAAAATAATGAAATAAGGCAAACAAAATCATAGTTAGTTCTGCTCCAGCTTCTTTGAAGAGTATCCTTGCAATAGCACTTGTAACAGAAAAAAAGATCTGATATTAGCAATAACTTGTTTGGAGAATCTAGTCTTTTATCCAACTACGTTTCGATATCTATTCTTTGTAGTTCTATTTATTGTTCATCATATCCATGTTACTTCAAGGGATCGTTCTTGCCAGCTCTTCGATAAAATACCTAGCGAACTACGACTGCATTTAAAATTAGAACCCGCCATTAATGACAACCAATTGGTGAAGGGCTATGAGTTGAGAGAAGAGCGTAATAGCAACGTTTAGACGAGATTGTTAACAGGATAACACATTTTTCTGATGTTTGCTACAAAGAGTTTCGATTTAGTGTGATCTTAGTCATTTTTCCATTTCGCAAAAATGTATGTAATTTCAGCTCAAATGATGAGTCTGAGCTTCTATTAGTTCATATCCTCATTATTCCTGGGATATTTTACTATTACTTTGGAGTCTTTCACAAGATATTTCATTTTTCTGACGAAGAAAATGCAAACATTGAGTCTGCATGAGGCTTGGATAATTAAAAAAATAAATCACGACGTCACTATTTTAATACTTCAGTTACATTATCGAGTTAGAGCAGTGTTCCAGAATGAGTCTCTGACAATCTATGCAAATATTTGCATCAATAGTAAGTTTTCCCCTCTCTCAAGGACTCTTTTGTCATTTCCTTATCAAAGTAGCACATCAGACTGACAACCACAGTCTCTCTCTCTTAAATGATCAATTGAGTCTGATTCAAATCGAATACAAACGAATCTAAAAAAAGAGAGTGACATTATTAAGGAGCGTCCAGGACTTTTTCTTTATTAAAATTTAACTCCTATTAGCAAGAGCAGCAAAACGAAAGAACCCTCATTGAGGTGCAAGTAGAATTATTCCCAATTTAGAATTGAATATTTGCTCTTAGTATGTCGGAATTTGCCCTTTGACTCTTCACATTTGTTGCCATTCGAGAATTCATGTTGGTTGATGAGATTTACGCTCTTTTCAGTAAAACATGATCTCTGCGTATCACGCAGACAGAAAATAATTCACTAAACAAATAAGAATTTGTAAGCTCATAACGATCGCTAGTATGATATTGCTAGCCTTGAGAGTTGAATCTGAAAATATTCACGTTCTTTAAAGTTTTCTGTCCACTTTCTTCTCTTTTCCGTCAAAATAAATTCAGTCGTAGCATTTTCCAGTGAGGTACCCAGAATGAACAAGGAGGTACTTACTTTTCTTGACGATTCGAGTGATATAGAACTCCCAAAGACTTAACTACTCTAAGTCCAAACGAATGAGACGACATTAGTAATAGGCGGTGGCTGATCTAACAAGTATGATTCTAACGATTCTCTACAATTGTGTTCTAAAATGGCATATCTTTGGAATGTCCGAAACTCCGAAGAGAGAGAGAACTAAACCAAATGAAAACACCCAACAATTAAAAGTCTCTAATCAAACGAGCAAAAATCCGTCAAGTACTAAATTCTGCCTCTGGACCTCTCAACACTAGCCTCGCGGACATCTCACTTACGATTTCTCCCCTTGAATGGCTCGAATACATTTCTTTTTTTCGGATCCTGGAAGACGAGGAACAAAATTAATTTTTCTACTTTATTTATCTTCAATGCGTTGCATGACAACTTTTAATTGAGTTTTTTGAAAATGAATATAAAAGTTCCAAAAAGGGTTCCTACTGACGATGCCAAAATATTTTTCCTCTCAAACTTTTCGCTTCATTTCACCAAGCAGGTGATGCAATTACAAGAATCCGATCTAAAAAGACCCATTTTTTGATTTTTCCCTGATCAGGGTTCCTACTCGACTTGGGAGTTTTGTAATAAATTTGATAATCAATGAAAATTAGGAACGATTGATTTTTGAATCGTTCAAAGAATTTATTGGAATCTCAATTCATAATTGAGCTGGAATTTAAGAACCACGTAATTGGAATATCTAAACGTATTTCGATTAAAAAAATAATTAGTCGCATTATTGACGATCTTTCATTTAAAACAATACACCTTCCGGCGTCCATATCGGGTCTGGCAAACCCCAATACTTCGCAATCTTTATGTCAGCATGATCCTGCGAGTTAGCAGCAAGTGCGATCTCCGAGGAAGGACAAGGCATAATGTAAGCTATGTTCTACAAAGTTGTATTCTTTTCTGATCGGAATATAACCAGCGCGTCCTATTTAAGCGTCTTAAAATATCGCCAGTTATTAATTTTCCTTCGCTATTGAATTAGCACCATTATAGGATTGGATCATAAAATTATAATAGAAGCAATCAGATTTCTTCTCGATAATCAATTCAATAACGTAAAGATTTCTATTGATATCGAAATGTTTTTTTGTAATTATTTTCTAATCCGTGAATCTCTAAAATGGAGCAAAATTCCGCAAGCCTAAACCCCTTGCTAGAGCAGTTTCAAAAGGAATGTGCCTTGCAACTCGCAAGTTTCCAGTTCCAGATGATGCAGAGAACAATGGCATTCAATAGAATGATGCCAGTTATGCCTCCATTTAATTTAAGTATGTTCCCGGGGCTTGGCATGATGAATCAGTTCTATTCCCTCCCGCATCAAGGCATGTTCCCTATGGGCAGCGATTTCAAGCCTCCAAATCCATATTTCCCTCCAAGTCTGAGTGAAATTACGCAACAATCGTAACAATAAATTGGGTCTTTTCGATCTCATAGCCTTTCTAAATAGAGGACTAAGCACCAAGATCATCGAAAAATGCCTCAAGATTTTCGAGAAGAGTGACAATCCAAATGAAAAACCGAAAAATGCGAAAGACCTTTTAAAGAAAAAACTTGAAGCTATTCTTGAGCTGTTTCTGATAGGCTCAGGTTTTCTGAGCAACTCAGAATGCGATTTTATCAAAGAAAAACTCAAAGATGATCCTGACTTGATCCCAGTGTTCGAGTCGATTTCGCAAAGATATCAAAAGGGCCGCAAATCAAATGAAGAAATGCAGAGATACTCGATCTTCCGAGGAATTAAATGGATGCGAATGCAGATAATGAAACGGGATTCCATCAAATACTCTGATACTCTCGATACGTTCGTACAAGAGTACTTCTTAACCCACGCAAAGACTCAAGACAGCAATATAATTAAAGCCTTTGCCAAACAAATTGACGAATACGGGTAATTATTGACTTAAATTAATTCTTTACGTTCTCCTCGAAGCTGTTAAATTTAATTAACTGCTTTTAATTAAAAGAAGTTGCTTATATTGATCTTTTAAAATAGGAAATCACCCCGAGATAAAATCATTAATGTGAAGGTCACGAAGCAGCTGTTTTCGTCTCCAAAGTTCCTCAGAGACTACAAAATTTTCTTAAGTAACAATTTCTCCTCGAAAACTGTTTGAATAACCAATTCTAGATTATATTGACGGAATTATGAGCGTCGAAAACGACCAAAGAAAAGCCGCCTTTGTGGTATATTTGGAAAGCTGCTACAATAAGAGTGCACTTCCGGTAGCACTAAAAATGGTTTAGTTGCTGATTCTTATGAAATCTTCTTAGAAAATCCAAGTTTACAAACGTGTACCTTGGCCTGTCCAATGGATGCAAGAAACTAAGCGAATTGGCATCCAGTTGGCTAACAGCACACTGTTTGGTAGATATTTTCATTCAATTCAGAGGTAATAAAGGTTTTAGATCCGTCTGCCAGAACGGTAGAAGAACCTCCAATGCAAGAACCTCAGATACAGAAGAAAATTTGCATGAAAAAGCAAGAATTTGAAGAGCAAGAATACGAACCTGAGCCCGAGGATGTTAAGCAAGAGAGTTTTGAAGCCAAGAAAGAAGAAGATGATCAAAAGAAAAAAATCCAAACAAAAGCGGAGGAAAAAATAGAGGATGGAGTAAGTTTCTCATCTGCTCTGAGCGACGACGCTAATTGGGAAGTTGATCTTTTATAAGACTCCCTTGCACTCCTTAGATTCGTTTTAGGGAGTACAGAGCCCATAGTCAACTAAGTTTATACTGAAAATAATAGGGGATGTGTTTTTTAATCCAATTTTATTTTCCAAAAATGGATGTTATAAGTACATTGCTCATCTGCTATATCAATTTAAGATGTTGTTTCATCACTTCGGTTATAAAGTACAGTGCATTATTTAGCGAGAAATGTATTTTCTTCTATTCATTAGAATTAGCCTGCCATATTAAATGAAACGGAATTTTTGCTCAAGTAAAAGCAGTCCTTAGGTTACTAAGGAAAAGACAAGCGCCAATCTAGTCTTTATCAGATGAATTCTTTTAGAGTAGCCTATTCAAGATTATTGTGTATTTTCATTAGGGTCGAGATAGAGAATTATCGAGCTATTCTTGTCAAAAAATCAGGCTTCATTTCAAAGTAAAAGTCTTGATGCAAGAAACTATAAATATTTAAATAATGATTGGGCTTTCTCACTATTTTTTTAGATCTTCTTCGATTTGAAACACTCCTTGATGATAAAGAGAGCAAAGCACGGTCCAAGTCAAATTAAATATGTAATAAGAAAGTACTGCGCAAGGCACTAACTTCAGAAAATCAATAATCTCCAAGAAAGCCAGGTATCTGAATGGAAACTCTTTAACAATGATTGCTGACTGTCAGATCAAGGATGTTTATCATGAAACTCTTCAACTAGAGCAAATGAATGGAGGAAAAGGGCTAACTGACTTCATTCACTTTTAATATTCAAATTTTTCAGAGAAAGTTCGGACAGTGGGCTCTTGAGACCATTGGTTAGAAGCCCAAAGCCAATCAGTCAGTCTGTGCATGCTACTTGGTGATTGATTGAACCTGACTTGATTGTTGCAATTTAAAGTGAAAAACCGCTCAAAGCAAAACAAGAACTTTTTTTTAAAAAAAAGAAATCATAATCAACTCTATTTGAGACTTTAATAGCAATGAGACTTCTGAAACAGTTGACTCGATAAACTTGAAAGAGTCCTATAAGCTTGTTACTCAGCATTCCAACAGGAACCCCAATTGAAAGGAGAGAATCTTTCAAAGTATTTTAGCTGGGTTGGCGCGTTTATGATGGTTATCTCAGTTCTCGTGTCTCGTAACTCTTTTTTTTTCCTCTCCTATCGGACTGATTTCCTCAATATGACTGTCCTAATACAATTATGATGGATTATTTGGGAATCAAGTGAAATTAGTTCTAATTGTCCATGAGAAATATTCTTTCGACTTTAAAATATGTCTCTAGCTCTACAAAAAAAAGCTTTACTCATTGAGAAATCACGTTTTTGCTCATTTTCGCATAATTAACTGTGGAAGATGCTGTCTTTAAAGCATTTCACTCAGTAAGGACTTCATCTCTAATTTTTCATTTATTTTAGAAATTTTTCCACAATTAAAGAGCCTTTTTCAATGTCAGTAAGGGAGATATTGTGAGAATTAGTGCCCCTTGAGCTTGCCATCACCTTGACGGGAAGAAAGTGCTGAATATTTCTTGAGAGAAGAATCATAATTCTCCGATTTAATTAGATGACGTCTTTGTCCTTGAAGTTAGTGGTTGATATTCTTTTTGCTCAGTCCCTTCAGTCCATTTTCCAATTCTTGCTAAGTTTCTTGTGGATTGATGGTAGCAAGCCGAAGAAAAGATGCTCTCAGTTCATATACTTATTACTGCCCCTAATTTAAATTTCATTTCATCATTAATGAGTTTCAATATGTCTATTTTATCGAAAACTGAGCTCGAAATCAAGCAAATCTTTACAAAATCGATGTAAATTCATAGCTTTTCTACACATTTTTTATTCACTGCTCACTATCTACCAGCAATATGAAAATATTATTTTGTTTGAAACCAAAAAAAAGGGAGAAAAAATACAGGAAATTTAAGTTTTATATGTATCTTCAGAGCCTAAATGTTCGTGTCTGTGTCTACGGATATGAATTGAAACAGAAGTCAAAACTCCGTTTTATTAAATTATTGTCAAGCAATTTGAATTTTCAACACTACAACCATGATTCCTTTTCTTTTCATGCTAGTCGACAACACAGCAAAAAACACTCAATAGCAAGGGTACTTCCTTGCAAAAAATTTTAAGAATTTAATCAAAAAGCAATCGAAGAGTTGTTCTATTTGGATATATCTTACGAAATTCGGTAGGTATTTAATAAATTTATTTATCAAACTAATCTCGAGGCGATGGATCTCAAGTTAAACCCCGACTTTTTGCACAAAGTTTGCTACCGTTCGACCTTCCGAACTTCCTTCTTGCAGTTATCAGCCTACCGAGGCTTAGGGTTAATAAGTTGTCTCTTGCAGTTGGGGATAGTTTGGTATTTTTGGTGGCCTCAAGTGCACAAGCCCTTGTATTACCTGACGATATGGGGCAACCTAATGCTTGCGATTTATTTATTACTCGCTTTGATCTGCTCAAAACATAGCAATCCCACGCTTGAGAGAGCGAACCACTTACTATACCAAGCTACTGCTCCAACCCTTGTTCTAATCATGATCTTCTTCTGGACTGCCCTGTTACCTTTCTTTCTTTTGATGCTTGAACAGGACCCTGACCATTTTTGGTTCCATTTGGTTCTCAATGTTGGGTTGCATTTCATCACACCTCTTTTTGGAGCTTTGGAGATCTATTACAATCAAGTCTGTGTCAAACCCAAGGACACGCTTCTTGTTTGCGGGGTACTTGCTCTTGTCTATATGACGGTCAACTACTCTGCCACAATAGCTGAAGGAGCACCAATTTATCCACCTGTTGATTGGGAGACGTATCTCACACCAGTTTCGATCGCTTTTGCTTTACTGTTGGAGTATCTAGGCTATTATGTTGTAAGGAAGATATGGATGTATAAGGTTGTGGCACAAATGACTGTGACGAGTAAAAAAGAATAACTGAGGGCAAATCGAGCACTATGGTTGTTGATTGGACATATCTGGAATCGTCTTTAACCTTTTAATGATTATTATGTGTTGTTTTATGTGTGGATAGGCGACGCACGTGCGATCAGAGCTTTTTCATAGTTAGTTTTAAGGATAAGGGCATACATCTTTTTGTAATCTGATAAAAGCATGTCCCAATTTCGTTTTGAAGATGAAACCTAGATCGATTAAATATATTCTCAAACCAAAAGTGTTCTGGAAGAGCTGCTCTCTATTACAAAAAGAGTATCGATTGTGTTCGTTATGAATAGTATTGCTTGTTGAGATTATTTAAGAATCAATAATACATTAGTCTGTAAACCACGGCATGAAGATAGTATTTATTTAGTAAGTTTGGCTGACAACTGATTGAGAGTTTCTATGACATTGTACAGAAATTCGTTTTATACCATAAGGATCGATAAGTTATTTATGTCGCAAAAGCTAACTGATAACTAAATGAGAACGTGAAAATATAACATCTCACAAGATCATTAGCCATATTCCATCATTATAAACATCATTATAAAAATATAGCGATTTTTTGTTGTATGCAAAATCTTTCAAACAAACATATCTGCCTGATTCACTATTTCTACTGTTCATTTGATTAAATTTCTATTGATAAACCAAATAGATTTAAGAGGTAAATGAAACCTCAATATTTTCCCAAACCAACACTCATCCCGGAACAACCACTATCAGTTGAGGACGAAGATAATGAACAATCGCGGTTAGTCGTTACTAGCTCCATTTTTACTCACAGTCAATTTCAATAGAGTGTTCAAAGAGCATCACTTTATGAAAAAGAGAATCCAGGAAATTCGCATTGCAAATCAAAAAAAGAATGTAAAAATCCCGCCTCAATGCCAGAATATTTAAAATATCTCTATTAAGGATAAAGAAAGAGCTGAATATGCAAAGAAGATGAAATCCCAACTACAGAGAGCTCGCTATTTAAAACAACAGTATACATATGACAGCAATGGAGACATACTCTTCCTCAAGAAAACTATTAAGCCAAAGGACTTCCCTGCATTGTCCATTGAATGCCAGTATTATTTTGCCGTGGTTTTGGAACAATAATAACAAATATGAATAGATTTAAATTACCTTCCGTTGAGAACACAACTGAAATTTCAGCGCGAGATAAAGATGGCACGCCAAACTCTCAGCTCAATTTAAGTAAAGTAAGTTTTCAAGAAAGCTCCAAATTAAGAGCGAGAAGTACTTCTACGAGTCGGCCCTCAAGCGCCCTAAGACCAGCGGTTAGAGACGCTGCATTGCTTCAGACTCCTGAAGAGCAGGTCTACAATTCTTTCACACCTTCAGAAGGGGTTTCAATAAAACTACAAAAATCGTTTTATGGTTCAGGCATGATTCAAGATGAGAAACAGAGGCTCCTTGTCAAAGAGAATCATAAAAGAGTTGGCAGAACTTTCAGGGATATTTCTCCTCAATTGGAAGAAGATTCAAGGATTACGAGAGAGCAATATGGTGAAATATGCAATGCTAGGTCTGACAATCTAAAGGAAACTGCCAAGAAGCAATTAATGAAGACTTTTACTTCATTAAAACTAACAGATATCCCACAAAGATTGGAAACGCTAGGAATTGAAGAAGACTCCGAGATGGCTAGTCATAGGAAAAAAAAGGACCCAAGAGGGAATTTTCAAAAAGCAAGGGCGAGCTCAGTAGCATGGAAATTCACAACTAATGATCAAAAGAGCGAGAGAGTGGAAACGCCTTCAGCTTGGACTTCGAGAAAGCCTTCGAGAGAGAAGAAGTTGATGGAGGAGGCAAATTTTGGAGCAACTGTGAGTCAAGATAGTAGTAAAAAGGCTCACAAAATCAAATTTAATACCAGGCCCGGATTATTAGAGGGATTGATTGGCAACAGCTCTTATCAGTTGATCTGGTCTTCTTTCCGAGGAGATTTGAGCGACAATAAAGGGCAGACGAAAGAACCTAGTAGCCCTTATTTTTCTACTACTGCGCGCGGATTCAATCAGCAAGAACTGAGTCCGCAGCAGCAGCAAAAGCCGACTCAAAGTCCAACAATTGGGAAAACGCCGTTTCAAAGCAACAGTGAGCTTACACTACCGAATCATTCTAGGACAAGCTTGCATGGTCAAATCCCTGAATTCCGCAAGAGGCGGGTTAAAACTCCCCTCACCGAAAGAAGAACTCAGAAACATTTCCAAGAAACTCTCCGTTCAGGAAACTGACCGTGTATAATCAATAGTGGAAAATTTATTTCGATCTCTCAAGCATTTCATTTTTGCATTTTTTGAGGTTTTTTGTGTTATAACTAATGATGCTTTTCTGTTTTTGTCTTTTTTTAAATTTATTCAAACCAGAACTTCAACTTGACGTATTTATCTCAGAAAGTTGCTAAAGAAAGACTAACTCTATGACCTCTCATGCTTCTCATCACATTTTCATGTCTATTATTACACTACTAAACGTATTCAATAATAATGAATATCTTCGATATTTCGAATCCACAGAGCACTCAATACATATTGAGTCTTCCTCTTAATACCAAAAGCGCTGTTATCCAACCGAATCTCCTGCTATATGTGGGATAAAAATTTTGATATTCTTCGAATTATCTCTTCTCATATCAAAATTTGCTCAGCCTTATCAACTTTGATAAATAATTTAACGTTCAAATCTAATAAAATATTGATAGCGGCAGTTAACGCGAAAAATATTGAATACCCCTCACAACCTACCAGTTCGGAAAACCTTCAATGCAAACTAGTTCACAGGCAAGACTTCATCCCTCTCACTCAAATCTTCAATCTGGAAAAAAGTCTTCAGAAGGAGAAAAATCATTACATGTAAATCCAGCAGATGACCATCAAAAATCCCAATCACATATCAGCTCTCCGTCGCAGTTTTCATTGAAAGCATTAAACATGGATCAACTCTTTAATAAAGATCCAAATTTTGATGTAGAGAAATACAGAGAAATTTTCCACATTCCAAACAAACGATTTCTTGAAATTCCTGGCGAGAAACGCAGCAAAGTCAAAGACGCAAAGCTGCTTAAGGATTTAATTGGAAATGAGGAGATGTCCGGCATTCTTTCTCAGTCTCCAGAAAAAGTAAAAGAGGTTCTTACTGAGGCAAATGAATCGAAACAAGATTTGATGATTTTGAAGAACGAAGTAAATGCCCCCAAGAATAAAGTGGGTCATATTGAAAATGAATCCCAAAGATCGAGTTTTAAAAATCCTCTTGAATTAACTGATCATCAACCCCTGGAAAAACCTCATGGAGCATCAGATTTTGGTCGTGGCGGTCTAACAACGCTACATCGTGAGAACAAGCCTCCCACAGTAAGTTCAGCAACGTCTAAATCTGAATATACTCCATATAAACCACAAAACCTCCCAAGAGAAATTTCTGGAGTTTCACCTGCAGGTGGTCCAGGTAACAAATACTCTTCAACAGCAAACGCGCAAACCCCTCAACAACACAGCGGCAGCGCAACTCCTACATACAACCCATCAGGTTATAAATCACCGACGTATACGCCGATGAGCATAAAATCGCCAACCAATAATGCACATCAGTCTGGCCCTACTAGAGGATTAGCTTCTCCTTCTTATAATCCTTTAAATCAAGCAAGACAGCAAAGCAGCACTCATCCAGAGAGCTATAAACCACAATATGCGAGACCTCAACTGATCGAGCACAAGCCAGAACTGAACGTTAACTCACCTTCAAGCTATACTCCAAGCTCTTACCTGAAACAGGAGGAAACTAAATCAAATCCACCGGTCACGCAGCCGCAATATACTAAATATCAGCCTCGCTTCCTAAATTCAAGCACACCTGAACCAGGACAAACGAACCAAGCTAGCTTTAAACCTCATTCACAGCAAATTTCTGCACAAAATACCACACCATCGAAAGGTTACCAGCCAGTTTCGTCGAAGTATTTAGCAAATAATAACAGCCCAGACTTCCAAACTAGGGAGAACTATTCGAGTCCCAATGAAAGGGTAGTTGAAAATAACCCTGTGTTCTTGAGTTCAAATACACAGGCTACCCCTGTGTCTCAATATTCAGCTGTAATGCTTCTAAAAATATTTTTTGAACTAACATAACTCTGCCTAGCAGTCAAGAATAAAGCCAACGGTACAAAAACTGGAATCTGAGAAAAAAGCTGGACTTCCCGTCAGCTCCGGACAAAAGTCTGCGAGTCCGCTTCCTCAGCGGCAATTCACTCAGCAGACGACTACTGAGAGACCGACCAGAGGATCACCAACGAAGGCAGTCAATTCCGAGCAGACTGAAATGCCATCACTATCAAATCGTCTCATTATTGCAGATGATGAACCCAGCAGCTACTATCCTGGAATGTTCAGTACAGGCACAGCTAGAAGAGACGAGCCAACACCCCTGAAAAATATTTCAAAAGATATTGGAGGTTTAACTACTCGTAATAAAAAAGATTTGATTCTATTGGGCTAATCTTCTTTGAAAGCTACCCTCGATGATGGAGTCAATATGGCAAACTATGTCACGAATGTGATGAATTTTTATGAATATCATTTGGAGACACTAAAAAATATGGTGGTTAAGCAAAATGAAACGATACTAAACCAAAAGGGACAAATTGAAACATATGAACACGATTTGAGTGTGTACAAGCATAAAGTTACTGATCTAGAAGATAAACTGCGAGGTATTACAGCGAATTTTATTGAAAAAAGTAACCCTCATTCATATGTTGTATTCAGAGCAAGTTTCCATTAACCAACAAATGTTCACTGACCTGCAAAACAAATATGGTGTTGCTATGAATGAGGTTGGATTTGAAGATTCTCTAGTTCTTATTGTTTTCTGTTCAGCTTGGAAGATTCAAGGAAAACATCCAAACATTGGCCGGAAGAGTCGCGGTAAGAGAATGAAAGATGTCACAGGTCTTAAATGTGATATTTCTTTAAATAGAGCCAACAATTAAATCCGATGCATCACTCCAATTTGTTCCAAGAGCTCGAGAACATGAAAGGAGGCTTAGATGATCATAAGTAAAGCTTTCGCGAGATTATTCTGTATAAATGATTGATGTCAATTAGGTATTTCATTCAGGAATTAGACCAGGCCAAGTCAGGGTTACAAAGACAAATCCACGTAATCAATTGTGGTCCGTCGTAATTAATGACAAAAAAATTAGGATTTGGAAAAAATGTACCAAGATGAGCTGCGTAAAAGCATGGAAATAACAAGACAGAACCAGATTCAAAATGCTCTCGCAGGCTATAGACTGCAATATGTACGTCTTTTCTTTAGATAAACTTCTAAGAGATGCTGGTGCTAGGATAAAATCGATCAAATGAATCAAGCTATCCTTGCAAGCTGCGAAGCAACGCTTCGTGATTTAGAGAAGGTTCGTGAAAGTACGAGACAAAGGTATCAAGAGTATCTGCGTCTTATGAAGTTCTAACTTGAATTTAGTGCATATCTTGTCCCTCCACCACATAACAAAGCATTCGAGCTTGAATCTGATTTCAACAAATTTTCTCCTTCTCGTTTCGGAAGCCCACCAGGTTGTGATCAATCAATCATCCGGATTAGGTTAACCTGATTTGTAGAACCGGTTTTCAGAGAGGAAAGAAGGAGTTCGAGATTAAGAGATATAGATGTTAGCAAACAGAGCATGATTCACGAAGCTCATGACGATGCGCACCGCGAATATCAAAAAATTAAACACAAGTCTCTAATTTTCGAGCTTCTGAGTGATCTGAATTCCCTGATTTAGGAATGAGCGATCACTTGTGCAAAATTTGATGAATTGGGCTCCTTCCGGCAGAAAACAAGAGCCTAAGCGAGAGTATCAAGATAACGCCGTGACGATTAAACCTGCATATCAAAGAAAAGGACCTTCGAGCAGATACCAAGACCTTGAATCCGAAATTGAGGAGTTGAAACGAGTGAAAAGAGATGTGAGATAGTCGTTTTTTTGCCTCTTCTAATTTTGTATTGAAAACTAGATTGAAGATGAATTATTAAAGTTACCTCAAAATTTGCGGTCAGCCAATCAGAGAAGGAATAAGGCACAGCTTGAACGAGATCTTGAAGAAACAGAACTCCAAATAGACGCTCTCCGCTCTGAATTAAGAAGAACTTCAGGACATTAGAAGTTGTTCATGAAATAGCTCCAATCGTTACGCAAACTCTTTGTTTCATATTTTCCCATTTCTGCAAACAAATCCTTATTTTTCGATGCAAGTAAAACCAAAATTCTAATCCTTTTACTCAATCATCATGATGATCGAAGCAATATATAATTTCAAGTTCGAAATTACCTGAACCCTAGGATTAGATGCTTCTAGATAAATAGAATGCTCTTTAGATATCTTTTTTATCTTTGCGGAAAGTGATTTTTAGAGAATCGATCTTGAAGAAGCAGAAATTTTTGGGACTGGATCGGGAGTTTTATGTACAAAATATTAATTGTGAAAAATAAAGACTCGGCTTAGATCAATTATGCCGAAAGGACCTCAAAATGTTGTTGACGAGTCTTTTACGACACAGCTCATCAGGATAAGGAACCGTGCAACGAGGTTGCTGACAGTCATACTCATTCTCTCACTTGCAATCGTTGGAATCGAATGTGGATTTATGGACCTGTTCGAAGATTTCACAGTTTTCATCATGATTGGACTCGTAAGTAACAGCCTTTAATTTTGCTTCAATGCTTTAAACAAAAGGTCGTCGTTTCCGTGTTTTGTTCTCTGTTTGGATACAACGCGCTTTTCTATGCAGATAAGATACGATTGAAAATATTCCGATTCGGGTAAAATACGACATATTTCGAACAAATTTAAAATGGATTCTAAGGCATTTGCTCGCAACCATGCTGGTGCTCGGATTAGGTATCTACCAGGAAGTGACAGGCTACTTGAATAGCGATTCAACTGGTTCTCAGAAAGCCAACAAGAAATTTGTTTTTCCAGGCTTAGGAGCTTGCTTATTGATTACCATAATTTTGGAAATTCTCTTGGTGGTAGTTGTTACTGAAATCGTCAACTTGCAAAGAGCAGAGAAGCCAAGTCTACCATTCAAAAAAGGTAAAAATCAGGATTAGGTTAAAATGAACTAACTTCAATTTTTGCAGCAACTTTTGATAAAAAAACATTTGAAAGCCAACTTGAGAAGAGCCTGATGCTTGATTCTACCGGACATACCTATAATCATAATTGAAAGAACTACAACCTATGCATTTCGAGAATTAATGTTATAATTGCTAATTTGCCAGCTTCTAAAGTTGCAAAGCTTTTCAGAAGCTGTTGCCTGCATTTTATCATTATAAACTCTGGCTAGGACAATTTATTCGATCAACTTTCTATATATATAGATCCTAGCAGGGTTAATTTTTAATTTTTTTTTTTGACCCTCTACGGAAGTCATGAATTCGTTGATAACCTTGTTAAAAGAGGGTTGATCTCACATTAAAAAGTCGCTTGGAATTTGTTCTCTTGAATTATCAAAAAGTGACGAGGAATATTTTCAACATCATCATCGAGGTTGCATTTAATTTGATATATTTTTAATCACGTGTTACTTGCCAGCCCAACATTTCTTGAAAATCCTATGACCTCAACTATACACCCTAACCTCAATGATCTCCAAAACATCGAACCTCAAGGTGAACTTTTGAATTTTGCCTCACTTAATTTGTATTGATAGATGTCGAAGGAGGTCAAGATTTCAACCAAGATGAGTCAAATGTAACAACAACCCTTCAAATTCTTTATGAGTAGTTACATATTACCTCAGAACCGCCCTCCCGAAAGCAACCAACCATCGAATGATTTGCTAAAGTATGGTCTTCGGCCAGAACAGGAGAAAGGACTCGTCTCACTGTACCAAAAGTAATTAATTGAAAATGTCTCGTCTGAAATTGTCTGGCACATAGATTCTTGCAAAAGTCCGAGCAGCTTCTAGATCCAGAGTCAAGCCAAGGAAATATTGATGACGAAAGCAGTCAGCCTGAATATCATCCAGAAGCTTATTATACTTCTCATGATAAAGCTCAATTGGAACAGCAGCAAACCACTGAACACCTGTCTGAACAACCGGTTCGCAGTCCAAAGCAGATCGATGTTAAACTCGAAGATCTTTTTGCTAGCAGCGCACAGCAGACCGCAAAATCTTTTATAAAGAATTATTTTGAGCAACAGCAGCAGCAATCTCATGAGAACACAGGACCAGAAAAGTCACTGTTTACGAATGAAACAAAACCAAATATGAAGAAGACTCAAAATGTTCCAGCAAAGCAAAATAAAGGTGTGTCTAGTGGCCCTGCAAATAAACCCATTCATCAGCAAAAAAACATCGCAAAACCAGCTTTGACAAATAAAAGTGCTGCCAAAACTCCTAAATCTAACGGCTTGAGAAAACCCACGAATCAAGGATCAACAGCCGTTCGCGAGAGCAATAGCAGGGAAGAAAAAAATGTTACAAAAACGCCTCCACAGCAGCAGACGACTGAGAGCACTCTGGATGATGAAATGCAGAAATTACAGGCTGCAGAGGAAGAAATTTTGAACTCTTATTTAGAGCTTGATCAAAGGCAGAAAGCGGCTTCTAAAAGGTTATCGTTGATAAAAACAGAATTTAGTCCCAGTCGACAGCTATTGAGTACTTCATCGTCACCCGTTTACGCAGATAGCTTCAATAAAGGCATATTCTCTTCTCATTCCGTACAGAAAACTAACTCATCCAACTCTAATAAAGTCGCGCGAACTTCATCATTGGCGAAGAATTACCTGCAAAATTCAAGAGCTCGAGCCCAGCAAAAAGAACAAAATTTGTCTTCATCAACTAAAGAACCTGAGCAAATTGCAACTGATAAAGGTGTTGAATTAAGAGATCTCGATGATAAGTCAGCTCTCAATGCTAATCATCAGATAAAAACACTTCAAACAAACGGCAGAGATAAGCAAGCCAAGAAAGAGAAAAAAGAAACGCCTAAACCAGCTAAACCTCTCACCCTCCAAGATTTCAGAATTGCAATCTCATCGACCAGCGGGAGCAAAAGCACAAAAAATTCTAACTCGAACCTGCCTCCTCAAGAGAGCTTTGCGATCTCCCCAAAGAACTATCAAATCTCCAGCAAACCTAGCTCTTCATCAAATTTCAGATGGGAGTCACTCATTAATTCTGCAAAGCTGAGAGAGGAGAAGGTGTTTGCGATTACTCCATCGCAAGAATACCTTATCCTCGACAAAGAGCAGTTAATCGATAATCCCAGTGTAAAGGTTCTTAATAGTAGGGCCTTTTCTGACTTTTTGGGAATCAATTCGACTGAAACCGACGAAGAAGAGATAAATATTCTAAAACAGCAAAAGCCTGAAGACAATATGTATCGAAAAAATATTGAATGGTTAGCTGAAAAAAAGAAACAACTTCAAGAAAAGAAAGAAGCTCTTGCTCGACAATCTCTTGAAGAATGCACATTTCATCCAACTTTTGAAGCGAAAAAGACAGAGCGACTTAGCATGTCACAAGCGATGAAAGCATCAGCGAGCAATTTCCATGATTCAACAATCCAAAATACTCGTCAGAATTTGAGAAGTCCTCATACCGAGCGAACTCGTTCTCGGTCTGCTTCCAAAGACGGAAAAGGGCTTATTTCGTATTCTGAGCTTCATAAGCATAGGAAGGACGTTATTTCGGAGTCACAAAATAAATTGTCGCTCTCTGGGTCTTATAGCCAAGGATTTTCAAAACCAAAAAATGCTTAGAGTAAGGCACTAACAAGTTATTTGGGAGAGCTATTGAACCTGGATTAGAGATTTAAATCTTGTTATTTGTACGGCATTTGATTTTAATATTTCGTTAAACCAAGCAGCATTCGTATGAATTGAGTTGAAACTATCGATCAATAGAGTTAAAAGCAGAATATCAGTAGACCATTGATCACATATGATTGGAAATAGAAATGAGTAACAAACTAAATTTTCGTTCGGTAACCATACTTCTGTAGTGGCGATATGGCTTAGCTATCTAGGTTACCTTTCTTGAGTTGTCAGAGAGAATGAAATAAATCAAATGGATTGCCATATATATATAATTTTTTTTATTGAGGTCTGTAACTGCTAATCACAATTAACTTTTATTCTGAAGGGCAATCACTTTTTACCAGGTTAAAGAAAATGATGCGAGGTAGCAAAGCAAAGGAGCTGTGGAAATCACAGCAATTGTCAAGGGTAAGCTTCCCCACATACACAAATTGTTTATTCTGGACATACGTTGTAGACTCCAGTGCCAAGATCAAACTCAATGCTCAACATGCAAAAAAGCACTCAACTCGTTGGACTTCATGACGTTGAGAATACTCTTTCCATGAAAATTCAGGAAGCTGGTGAAGGAATTGTAAACTACCAAAAGAAAATTCTTCTAAGTTTTTTTTTGCATAGGATCTTCGTAGAGCCAAAATTCGTGAATTAGAGAAAGCACTTGAATTTAAACGGAAAAATATGACTAAAGCCGTCCCTGGGAAGAACTCCGCAGAGCTACAACGTGTTTACAAACAATTAAACTACCAGCTTCAGCAGACAAATCAACGATATAATCAAGCAATTGCAAGACGGAAGATATTACGGAAGGAAATCGACGCTTTGAGAATGGAACTTGATATTTTCCAGGGAGTGGGAAGAAATATTAACAGGTCCATGAGCATGGAAGAAAAAGAAAATCGGGAAGCGCAAGAAGCACTCGATCGGATTACAAGGGAGAGATTAGATAAAGAAAGGCAGCTTTTTAAAATGAAGCAGACCGTCTTTTACGAGAAAAAGGCTTTTGATAAGAATAATCATGATATCCTGAAAATCCTCGACTTGGACAATAACGCTCTGACGAAGGATCCAGAAACTGGCCGAGGTTCCACACAATTTGCACGAGTTAGCGCTCGGTCAAATAATCCTGAGCGAGGAGAGCCAGCCTCGCCAGGTCTTTCTGATGTCTCCTTTCAAACGAAGAAAAAAAGACAGCGAGCCAGACGAACGCAAACTAGCGAGAAGAGTCTTGAAGATATTGAAAGAGAAGTAAATAATATAGAGCATGAGTTGTTTTACAGTTAAATATGATGAAAAGATGCAAGAGATTTCAACTATGATGGCAAAACTGAAAGAAAAAACTCAACTGGAAGATTTAGGACAAATCAAGGAAAAGTTCCAGAGAATGGAAGAAGATAACAACAGGCTTTTTAATTTTGTAAATAATCAAGAGGCGGAGGTAAAAACTTATCCCACGAATGTTGATTTTATTTTCTTACAATCTATTAGATAGAGGCTCTTCTTCGAACAAAAGAAAAGCTTGATAAGGAAATTAAACAGTATCTTGATCCAACAAATGAGATCGATGCAGCCAAAGAAAAACTAATGAGAGAAATGAGAGTGACCTTTTTCTTGTGAATTATTTTTGAATGCGAAATAATGATAAATAGGAGGAATTTAAAGAAAAGAGTGAAAAAGTCGAGAAATACATTGAGCTACGAGATAAACTGAATCTTAAAATTGGAGCTCTTAAGGTAACCAAATTCCTTCTCATGTCCTTGTGCTAATACTTTGAACCAGGTTGGAATTCCAAATATTATTAAAAGGATCTCTTCAGAAGAAGAAGGTACAGAGGACATGAAGGGATTTTCTGTAATAGAAAAAATTATGAAATCTTATCACTAATCCTACAAAAAGCTCATGAGTGATGCAAAGATGCTTCAGTACTTAGCAGTTATCGAAAGAAGAACGAATGAAATCCTTCAAATGTACGATGCTTGCCAAGGAAAAGTACTACTTCGATTTATATGTTTGTGCAATGAATATTTTGTAGACCAAAGATGGCAAAAAATCGGAGAGAGAAGAGTTTAGTTCTGAGACAGGAGTGAAGCCAGAAGACCCTGAAATGATCGAAAAACTTATCACAAGTAATTTGCTGGCTTTGAGAATTAGTAGATCTAAAAAACGAATAATAAAAAGGAGCATCGCAGTTTATGTCAGACAAAGAAAAGAACACTTATTTTGATGAGAGAGATCTGAAAGAACTTCGCAAAGAGCTGAAGAATTATCTGAAAGCGGTAATGATTTGTTAAATTCAAAATGTCGAAAACCTAAATTATCTGTTTGCCATAGAATTTGGAAGAGGTCAGATCGAGAGGGCAAAACCGCAAATTGAAGAAATAATCAAACTCTCATGATCTAAGCAGTTATTAGAGGAGATTATTTCTGTCTGATTTAGAACAAAAACTGTGTTCATCATCAGCATCATTACATATTTTTGTGTAATTATATCACCAGTACTACATTTTTGGAGAGCTTCATTGACGGAGTGTATTGCCTCTTAAGAAATATTTTCAAAGCTGGATGTTACAAATATGGTTTTGACTCTTCAATAGCGTCATCATCCAGGCTGCAGCCCTCAGCTAATATTGAACTAACAGTAAAAAAAAAAGATTAGATGAATTACTTCCAACAAGCCCTAGGTCTTGCAGAAGAGAGGAAAGAAGGCAGAATGTAATATGAAAATTTTGGAGTTATCCAAATTTCTTTCGCCGAGTTGAACTGTATTTTACTTTCGACAGTTTATTGTGAGAAAAAGATATTTAAGATGACTTATATCGAACCTCTCCTTTTAAGAGGTGCAGATACCATAACATTTTGATCTCATCATATCATAATTAGAGTTATAAAGTAAATTATCAGATAAAAAAATGGATTCTATTATATTTCTCTTTAATGAACAGTATTTTGGGGGCAATTAGGCTCGAAAACAAGCCTAGAACCGTTTATCTCGCTTTTGTTAAGAGTGGGTGACTATGAAGCCAATTCAATGGGCACTTGAAAAATTTAATTGAACTAATTATTGAAATACCCTTCTTGGAATTAAATTCAGTAGTTTGAATTTCAATTATAATTAACTAACTCATCCAGAGTGAGAGAAAGAGAGAATAAAAGCACCTTTAAGGAAAAAAATTTCAATGATGAAAACTACACACAAAGCTCTTAATTCTACATTCTGAGCACTGAGGGACATTCGCTCAGAACGGCCGCACGAAGCTTCACTTTCTGTTCCTAATTTAACAAATGGATTTGTGTTAAATTAGTAATTGTTATCGGAATGTCGTGAATTCCTGCCATCTACAAAGAAAATAAGTGATTTTTCGAGAGAAACATGATATCTGAGGAAGAAGAGAGATATCTATACCCATAGTAGCGGTGGGAATAATCTTTATTGGCTGGTAGAGTGAAAGAAATATCGTATTACTCTAAACTTGCAATACAATTGTTCGTTATATATCTATATTTGGAAAGACACAGAATGATATGATATAGTGACAGTTATTTGATCTTAATTATGAATATCCAGAATGTTTGGGAGGCTCGCTCATCTCCATCAATTACAAGTGTTTAGTGACACGTTGTTTGTTGCTCAAAACAAAAGTATATGATGCTGCCAAAAGTATTTTGTCTCCACGGTGGCGCTCCCAAATCATTTAACAAAGTTCTATAAGAATTTTATTGAAAAAAATTGCGTTGTCTCTTACCAGTTTCATTCTGATATGAAAGAACAGGTAAAATTTATTTTGGCATAGCCAAATTCAATATTAAATGGCCTAAAGCATCTGAAAAAAAGGATGTCAATTGGAAATTTGAATCATGTAGTTAATACGGTACGATGTTAATAAGATCATTTAGGCTAATTATCCCTAATACGCAGTCCCAAACCAATGGTGATAAAACTACATAGTTAACATGGATAAGCGTGTTTTTTAACTGCTTGCAAATAAAAAAGCACCCAAGCGATAAATACCTTTAAAAAAAGATTCTAAACCAACAGCATCCGACATTTAAACGTTCAATCCGTCACTCCATCCTGGCGCTGTATTATTATTCGAAATATCTATTTAACATCTGTCTCTAACTCAACACAGCACCCTCGTTGCATAGAAATGAGTAGTTGTCTTGTATACTTATTCATTCATTATTTCGAATCTGTATGTCAGGCAGGTTTCCGAACTCCAGATCACTATTTCAATCATTCTTTTAATTTTTATTGGATTATCGTTTCTCGTCTCATCTCTACAAATTCCCAACACAAAAAGTTGAAGATTATTATCTCATCTTGTGTATCAGGCTTGAGTTTTTGAAGAGCTTCTCGTGCAAATAAGTCAAAAGCTCTCCTAAAACTTTTCTGATATTCCCATTGAACCAGATTA
>ENA-UOTX01001118-UOTX01001118.1-compost-metagenome-genome-assembly--contig:-NODE-1118-length-22280-cov-12.240643_pt1 | contig 22280 bp, 21 predicted proteins | sample MGYA00238143_ERZ746982 | MGnify/ENA primary metagenome ERZ746982 (study PRJEB28758, sample SAMN06268862) | compost metagenome | isolation source: single cell | place: USA: California, Emeryville, Joint... | reverse complement strand
TATCTTTTCAGATCGGAAATGCAAATTAGTTGATGAAAATGAGTGATTATTGCACTAATAAAATTTATTAGGAATCGCTCAAGGCCTTATAATTTGTTTGGCCCTTTATTCCTTGATCTATCTATTGAAAAGGAGTCTCTAAACCTACGCTAAGGAAGTTATGTTATAATATTTCCAGGGTTTCTTTTGAAACTATCTGATGATAAAATTTGCTTTTTCTTTATTATTAAATTGAATGAAAAATTGAGGGGAAAAAAAGGGTTTCCAGATCACTTTAATCATGATTAATACTAGCTTGCAAACAAAGGACATAACGTAATGTTTCATTCAGCTGCTTGGAGAATGAAATTTTAGCATCAGGAAGTTTTCAGAGGTTCCGTTTGCCTTCATGCGAAGTCCACTAGTTGGTATCGATGAATCATACTGAGAATCCAACCGCTAACAAATATGAGTTTACCATTTCCAGAGATTGCTAACATTCATAATAATACAGTTTTCAGCAGTTCGTGTTTCATATACTATGCCCCCGCTACTAAAACCTAAAATCTGGAAGGTTCTATCGTAGGCACTGGTAACTATCATGGTCCCTGAAGAATTCCACCGAGCTGAAAAGGTGGACTTTTTTGGGAGATTAGTAAACGATTTGACAATTTTCCTCACTCATTTGTCATATATGTTGACAATCTTATACCCTGCAGCCAACGTCTATGACAACCACGTATCCATTTCGTTCAAACCCTACTATCATTTTCCCACTTTGATTGAAATCTAAGAACATCAACCAATCTATATCTCGTTCAAAGATACACTTAGAACCACTTTATCCTAATATTACACTGATTTTTCTATAATTTGATTCCTTGTACTTACATGAATGAGACGGTACAATCGTTCTCTGATCGATATATACACAAGAATCCGTAAAGTACTCGGAAATTTTACAAGCACACTAAGGTTCTTTCTTAGCTTTATATTTGGAAGTTTATAAGGCTAAGTCTTTTCGGTCTAAAAATATGAAGACGACACTTTAATGCTAAGTTTATGATATTTTCACTTCCTCGTAATTTCAGAAAATTCCTTTTAACTCTAAAAAATTCGGCTAAGAGTTGCTCTTATGGAGGAAATAGATTTGAAAAAGGTCGAAGGCCAATTGATTAAGTCTCAAAAAACTTTCCTACCAGCAAACTCCGACTTTAAAACTTTCTTTCGGGAAAATCGAGGGTTCTCGAGATCTCACAAGGAAGTTTGGCAACTCGTTTTGCAGCTCGGGACCTCCTCTACACTTTTGCTAAATCTATTTCCTCCATAGGAGAAACTCTTAACTGAAATTTTTGGGGTCAAAAAGGATTTCTGGAATTTCAGAAACTTAGCCTCTCACTTTTATTGACCATCCTTTATCAAACCCAGCCGGCTTAGCTATGAAAATGTGGAGTTTGAAGTGGAGCTCAAGAGTCCAAGAGCTTAGGGAAAGGTAACTTAGTCCCAATTGTTTTCTTTAAAATTGAGTTTCATTCCAAATCGCTCTTTTTCGCGAACCATGACCGCGAAAGGATTAAATAATTAATCATTGAATAGGTCTTAGTGGGCTGCGTTCTATACTTCCAGCTATTTTGTGAGAATAAACAAGTCGCATCTTATTTGATAAATCGAAAACGGCAAACGCTGCAGACAAGCCTCCTTGAAATCGCAGACCCAGGAAATGGTGGGAGTTTGGAATCGGCTCCAAATAGGTTCGGTCAGCTTCAATTTAGATCAAAATGGGCGAAAATAAATTCAAGGAAAATCGTACGTGCGTATTTCATTTCCAGACCATAAAGTTCTTCTTGGCTTTTCGTTTTAGTCAAAAGGTCATATATCCCTATTCGATTCGAAACCTTTGCGTACCAAACAGCCTTGCTGGATTGAATAGCTGAAGTGTCTTGCATGCTAGTCGAGAATACAGTACTCTCTTTTAAGTCCAGATACTTGCCGAAAAATCCTTTCAAATAGTCTGATTTCAAAGATTTCATAAACAAGCTCTTCATATTTTCTGTTGTTGATTCGCTCCCATTAAAATCGCGAGACCATCCACTCAATTCAAAGACAATTGATGCGAGTTGTTGGTTCCTTTGCAGCATTTTCTCCTCTTTTGTCTGAGAGGCTACCGGATCAATCTTGTCCAAATTGCCCAGAAAGTATGTTTCTGAGTCTCTGAGTTTGAAATATTGCTGTAGTCCACAATGGTTTTCACATGGCTATCAATTTGATCAGATAGGAACTCCAGGTCGGCCGTCACATCTTTAAAATATCAATTGTAGATTTATTCCCCTCTTTTGCTTCTCGCAATTGTGATTAAGACTTAGTAACGTACCCCATTGACTGACTTTCAATTTGGAAATCTTCAATCATAAATTCCTTCTCTTGCAGCAAACGAGAAGAGAGAAAAAGTAACTCTTGAATAAACATCGTCGCAGCAAAATTATAATTGGAAGCAATTTGCGGAGTACATGGATTAAGAATTCTGATGAGAAATTTTTCGCTGCTGTTTTCTTTCGAGCAAGCTTCGGTAACTGTGGAATATGCAGTTCGCCAACGAATCTCTAGAGGAGTATATTTCTCACGTATCTTCGTTGGAATATTTGTGATCGCTTGAATTTGGTTCATTTTCTGATCGAAGTACTTGTGGGAGAATTGGTCGGAGATTTAATTTTGCAAAATAAAATTTGCAACTTGCATAATTCGTTATTCCGTTAAAGAAATTGCAGAGTATTAGCTATGGGAAATTTCGGCAACAACGTTGGTATAAATGCTACATGGAGTGAGGTGTAAGATTACGGATTCAAAGTCTAGTTCCTCAAAATGACATCACAAATTGTTGCTCATGCTCCTTTCTTCACTATCATTTCCCTAACAATTTTATCAAAATATATTTTTATCGAATCTGCATACATTAGATTTAATAAATAGACGTGTTTGTAATCAGAAATTGTTGTTAATTACGAAACACCCATATTCATTGCGTTATAAAAATACTAAAAGTAATACTCGGTGTGCACAACCAAGAAAACAACGATGAATTGACCGAGAACAGATCCTTGCTCTAGGTTGTAAAACATGAGTTAAATCATACCTAGCATATTATTTTGCGTTTCATGATGCACATTATCCTATTCTGATCTCTGACTACCGGCGCAGACTTTTATTTCGAGGGTTTTTTTCAGAAATTATTAATTCTGTCCGAAGATTTATCGATCTTTCTACTTTGATACCAGTATCTCATTTCTCCTAAATCATGCTGAGTCAGTTGATGAGCCTTTAAGCTTTTGCCCTCTTTTTTTGGTATATTCTCAATGCTCGCTTTTAAATCTGATTAATCTTCCAAAAAACGCTTGATTTTTAGTAACCACTCGCCAATTCTCGCTGCCAGAGAGATGTTATCAACATACACGTTTTCCTTACGATCGTCTTATTGACTATACCGATCGAAACTCATCCTGACAAACAATTAGAGTTGCTTATTCTCTATACTCTAGGACTTCAAAATTAATAAACTGTGATAAAGTTTCTCATTTAAGCATCTGATTAATTTAAGCTGCTTTTTGAGCGCTGCTTAACAGAATCTAAATTAGCTCCTTGAAATTTTCTGTTATCGTTTCCTCTTAAAATTCTCATGGCACTATCACGACCTCGCTCAAATTCCTTTCAGGACTTCATGATGTCACCATGGCGATCCCTCTCCGAACGTAAACTTGAAACAACAATTTTCCCATTAATCTTACTTCTTCACAATTAGTTGGCCTTCAAACCGATGAACCAGAGCTCTCTCTGAAAAGATCCATCAGCCTCGATATAGGCTCCGAAGCGATCGAGAACTGCGAGAGTGAGGTCCAATCTCCAGAGAAAACTCACAGTTTTGAGGGAAAAGCCCCGAAATGCCCAGCAACGAAGGAACCGCAACACCACGTGTTGATAACAATTCTGCCTCAAGAAAACTGCTGTAGATTCTGCTATGAGAGAGAGACCAAGGATGAAGGGAGACTGATCGCTCCTTGCAAATATGATGGCAGTCTCAAATATATCCATGAAAAATGTCTTCAGAAGTGGATATTGCAAATGGATACTGAAGAAATTCTTACAAAGAGTATCAGATGTGAGTTATGCCTTTATAAGTACAAGTTAAAGGTCACAAAAGACGCTGAATTTAAGTGGAGTCGGGCTCTTCATCGGTGGGGATTTCTTATTGCTGGCTTGCTTTTTGCATTCTTGTTCCTTGGAAGTATGATATGGCCCCTTTTTGTCAATCCGAAAGACTTCTACTACCCGCTCTTTGTATTGAATGGCTTCCTGTCGGCTATGTTTTCCAGTCTAATGATTTTTTGCTTTCAGAACACTTTTGTAGAAATAAAAGTGCTGGATGTTGAAATTCTTGAATTGCCATCAAGAAAGCGCGCTTCTTCTCAGTGTCATGAGTCTGCCATAGGCCAGAATGCGAATGGAGATGCCATTTCAAAATGCGATGGAATCGAGCAAAATGAGGAAAATTCAACTCCAAGAAGTCCTCTAGATCAGTCTCAATTATTTCAGAACTCTTCACTGCCTATGACTCATCGCCAACTACTTGTATCAGATATTTCCCAAATTACGATGCAGATATCTACATAGATAATTGATTTCTGCAGTGCAATGTGATTTTTTTATACATTTTAAGAAAAAATAATAATTTATATTAGAAGAGAATTTTTCAAAAAAAAAGAAAATTAGCATTGGATAATACATGTCGTTGGAATCCGTATTGATGAACTTGTTAAGCATGTGATCGATGCATAACATCTGAAATAGGATGTGCATAAACACATAAAGTGACTATGGAATACAAAGAATTTGATCAGTGACCTTGGAATACCAAAACCGATCCTGTTAACTTGTCAAATTATTTTATTAGGATTGAGATTTTTCTATCGAAATCTTGATAAAGCTTCAGTACTAAATTACAGAAAATTAATTCTCTACACTCAATCCATTACCATTATAGCTCAGCGACTCCAGTTTTTATCTCTATGACACAGTATTATTCGATCTATTACGATTCGAATCTTACAAAACTTTTACACTTTGAAGTCATTGCTGTTGATTTAATTAGTAGAAAGATATAACAAATGAATCTCGGCCGAACACTTGCGGCATTCGACTCTTAATTAGCAATAAAAAAGTGCTTTTTGTTTGTTTATTGTTTTAACATGGACCTGCATCTCTATCAGAGTCTCCTTTTTTATAACTGCTAACTACATTAGCAGCATTTTTTGGTTGTTCAACTTTCTATCACTGCTGACCATTCATTTCAAGCATCCGTTTCTCTGCTGCTTCAGCGCAACTTTGATTCCTTGCATCAAAATAGATTCTCCATTCCTCCCTCACATCGTTATTTCTTGAGCCTGAACCTGAAGGCTCTGAGATCACAAATCCAATTCCGCTTCTTTGTTGGAAATCCATAAATGAAAGACCCTTTTTCCTGTTTATGGATTTTCTCACACCAACAATAGCCGCGACAACAGCAAGAATAATAACCCCGGCCATATTTATGATCATTAAAGGTGACTTGATAAAATTGTCCTGCACATTGCAAATTATTTCATTATTAGAAGTTCAATGAAAAATACTTACAAATACAAATTCGCAGGTATCGCCGAAGCAAGGACCTCCATCACATTGGCTGCAATTTGGACTCTAATAAATCCATATGGTTACAATTCTCAAAAGAACAAAGATCTATACGCTCATAGGCGCTCCGCAATGGCTGCGAGGGCTCCATCCGTCTTTGCATTTGCACTTAAAATTGCTACTGCAAACTCCATTGTGGAAACAATCAAAATGGCAATATTTCTGAGCGTAAGCAGTGCAGATTTCTTGAGGATCCGGACATGTCAAGTACCCTGAATAATCTAATGGCATAGTGGTTTATTGCATGCAATGGCTCAGAAAGAACTCACTAGGAACGCTTTTTCTCTCACCAGCAAGCGAGCAAGTAACATTAGCATGACTAGCATTGATCGCCAGAACCCACTGTCCATTGAATATTTGGCACTAATTAGAATTTGTTAGGGTAAATAAATGGATGATTCAAAAAAGGATTACCTTATAATTCAAACAAAAAGCGTAATTAGGATAAGAAAAGGGCGAAGATAATTTGTTAAGTTCTCCTTCAAAGCACAGCGAATCAGCAGTAAACACTTCATCAATAACAAGAGATGATAATAATTGATTAGAGCAGAGCGAGTTTATTGTATATGAAGAGTGAGGGCAGTTGTCTGATAGAGGGTCCGTCGATCTTACAGAAACTTCCAAAGAATTCCAAAGAGGGTTTATCGTTATTCCTCTCTCCATGCCGCATCTTCCTTTAAATTTACGGTCCTGAGCGCATACTTCTCGTGGTTTACTACAAAATTCCTCAAATTTCTGAGTTTTACTGCTTCTGTCAATGCAGTCACCATCCAAGAACTCGCATTTTTTGCCCTTCCCCCAACTAAGCGACTCCGCGTATGAATAATTCACTTTATACCACCCTGTGCTCTCAAGGAAAATAAGCGTGAAATTCGATATCTTGCTGAATGGTATCGAATTTCCTGTCATAAACTATTGAAAAAATAAAATGAGTGCCCTTCATATCCTCATAGATCAGATACTTCATCTCCAAGGATCCTTCTTTCCCAATGTGACCCCGCCGTAGCAGCCGACCCTTCATTCTCGAGTTCTACTCCTTGCAATGTGGGGCAATCGAAATATTGCCTCGCATATTCGACGACTTTAGGGAGCACAATCATTCTTGTTTTCATTCCTCTGACTGTGACGTTTCTAACTTAATTTAAAGGTCAGGATATGAGATTATGGCTTACTGAACGACTTGTGACTCAGGAAGAGTTTTTCGCGTGGCAGGATCAATAAATTTCGAAAAAAAGGTGGGAGAGAATCCGAGAACATGCGTGAGCTCATGAAGGACGGTTCGTATTTGGTCAGCAGTATCATTTCGTTCTGATTGAAAATAAGAGGCGTTAATATTGATATATCCAATAATTGGTCTTGAAGGTGTTATTTTAATTGTAATAAAGTGGTTACCGATTAGTGTATACATCGATGTAGCACGCAGAAGCTGCAGCAACCAATTCTTCCTCTCCATAAAGAGGCATCAGCCTCACAAAAAGCAATAAATCTGCATCGAGACTGGCGTAGTTGTATTTGTCGGGGATTTTTACACCACCACAGGAGTCGCTATTTCCTATATATATTTTGCCAGGATATTGAGAAACTTGAAGGAGTCTTTCGAGGTAAGTTAGTGCTGCAGGGAAGACTTCCGTTGTGATGTGCTGATAGTGATCAGCGGCAAGTGTTTCTAGACCTGAGTAAATAAGGATATATGCGTTGAGTGCGCTCGAGCAGGAAAAGCTTTACCTGTGTAATCTGCGATTATTCGCATGTTTTGATAGCTGTCAAAAAAGAGCATTCTTCGTGAATGACTAAGAAAATCAGGAATTCTATTCATCGTTTAAGAGTATCACTTTGAAATGTTTGCGTGGAGAATCTGAGGAGGAATGTTCTTTTGAATTTTCTCATGACTGCACTGGTGACAGTTGACCAAAGTCATAGTTAATAAAGCGAGAAGCCCAAGCAGGAAAGGCAATCGGAGAGAGGACATGCTTGCTGGTGAAACTGAAAATAAAATTTACTGTTTTGATTATTCAATCATTGGTTGATTCTTTATGAATATCTTTATTTTTAAGGCTAACCGGCTAGCCTGAAATAAACCGATGAGAAGTAAGAAACTGATCAGAAGTACGAAAATTGGCTGAGACTGGAATCTTGGAATGAAGTTGAATTGTAAAGTGCTGACAGCTCGGCTTGGGTGGAGATTATAAGAAACTTGTATTTCGGAATGAATTTAGTTGGAAATCAGGGCAAACTTCGACCGTACGTGAAATTTTCTGTTGGTTTCTTAAAGCAAATATCTTATTGAGGATAGAACCAATAATTAAACGTAAACAAAGCTGGTCAGATTTTCCTTTTTCATGGATTTTCATCCTCAGAGAAAGAAAGAAGCTAAGACACAATGAAGGAACCTAGACATGTATTTTTCTTATAAAAAAATTTCAAATATTCAAATCAACAATGTAGCAGGTTAAATCGTGAAAACAAGATATTTCTTTCATATTTTATTCTAAAGAGTTTCTTAAAGCCCTGCAAACATTTTAAATGGATGTGAATCTGTGAGAAATTAGCATAATTCTGGAAAAAATAGTGAAAGTGTTAATACAACAAGAAATTGAAAACATACAGCACAAGCACAATTTTAATGGAAACAACATAACTACAATACCTATATATAAGTATTTATGGCGTACCTTGATTGTCTAAATTGACATTCAGATCTAATTTTGCAGCTTTAGCTTTCTTCTGGAAGTAAAAATGACTCAACTTCTCAAACATTTCAGTTTTATAAGGCCAAATCATTGACTTCAAATCCATAGCAAACTCAAATATCGAATCCTTTGTCATTTGTCCTTTCTCTTCCTCTTCATCATCTTTCGCCTCGGGTGATTGAGCGTTTTCTTCGAAATTTAGCACGAAGTGCTTAGTACTACGTCTATTACCAAACAAATAAATGAGTTTATTATAAATTAACTAATAAGCTAATCAATTACCGCTTTTCCTTTCGCGTTCCCACTTCATCAACGTCTTTCCGTTTCGGTTTCGCTTTTTCTGTGTGTTGATGGAAAATCATAATGTAGAGCTCTTTAATCGTAGCTGATTCAGCTCTTCGCTTATCAACATATTTCACATGCGAATACTCCCGATGTAATCCCTGAGAAATTGCAAAGAAATCGGAGTTCTTGAATCCCATAATGTACATATCCTTCTTAGACACCAGGTCAAGCTTTACCGATTTGTCTTGCGACCGTAGGATCGTTGTGTCGAGTTCCTCTTTCAAACGGTCAATAGCAATCTGATCCCTCTCTTCCAATGGAGTGAAAATATTTTTCCCTCGGTATAGCATCCCTTCATTCGAGAAGAGTTCGTCTGAATACAACCAAGGCCCTTTTTTCACAATTCTGAAGCTGACATTATCCTCTGCTATCTTGCTCGTGTCGAATAAGAAGTATTTATCATCTCCAGCCTAATGCAATCGTTTAATCCCACTCCATGCTGATAGGAGTTGTTTACATTAAATATAATTTTCATGAAGCTTTTCTTATCGATAATTTTGTTATTCATCACTTTCTCGGCAATAGCTAGCATTCTTGAATACGCGAGAGGCGAATTCGTCTGGAACCGCAGGATCCTGCCCCATTAGAGTCAGATGATTAGATAAAAGCGCTTGTTTACCTGCTAACGTTCATTAATATCAAATTTTGGTTGTTTTGCGTGCTTTCGATGACTTCTTTTTCCTTATTGTCGCCTCGGACCTGCTCGTAGAACTTCCCAAACGTCTCTTTCAGGTACATATTCTCCATTTTCTTTATATAATCACTGTAAGTCAAGGAATTCAGCAGGCACTAACCTCTAACTCGTCGGCTTCGCCGCTCTTTAAGAAAGCTTTTCTCATCAGAAGCTCTTGGTCGATGTTTGCTGTAAAATGAATGAATACCTCATCCGAAAGAAACAAAAAAATACTTTTCAAGATCTTTTTCCTTTTATTCTCCATCATCTTTTCTTTCGACAATGCGTCTTTTGCCTGATCAATCTCCTTTTTGGTTTTAGCCACCGTTGGCGCCATAGTTTCTCCTCCGCTATCATCCTCCATGAGCTCGTACAATTTTTGCTCGATTTCCTTAGCGTTTTCTATCGCTACTTTCTTTTCGCTATAGTTCGGATGTAGACTGAAAATTTTCACATAGAACTCCTTCTCGCCTGTCATTATCTCGAATTCCAGAGTCGGCAATTTATGACTAGGAACCTCCATGCTTTCTTTTCTAAACGACTGCACCTTTAGCGACGAAGACGGCTTTACCAGAGCACCGTTGTCTTTTAATTCGCTTTGCATAATAGAAGATTTGAACGTTTTAGAATGTAATTGCTGAGATAAAGTCGCCGATCGTAATAAGCTCGACCCAGGGATGCGCTTGACATTAGAGATATTCGAGAAGAGATCTCCAGACCTAATGCCTACCGTACCTCCAGAAATCTTATTAGGACTGAGGTACTGATAAGACGCGGTGTCACCTTTTTGCTCAATTTGAGATCCTCGCATTCCAGGAGAGTCCAAGATACCAAATTCCTCTGTGTTATGGTCAGGGTCCGAAGGAGCACGTTGGTCCAGGGTCGCCATATTTGACCTAAATTTCGGCAGAATTTCATTTCTTAGTCTGAACACTCGATAGAATGAGCTGAGATTTTTAGGTTCTGCGTCATCGTTGAAGTCCCATTCCTGGCTACATTGCTTGTTTTTGTCATCTTTTTCCTTTGTGGAAGTTTCAGTAGCCGCTGAAAAAGGATTCACTGTCGGTTTATCACGAAGAGTGAGCACATCAGGTGACTCTGTTTGCTTAAATGGGGTATTTATAATTAGCTCCTGTGGGTTAGTTGGTGTCGCCATGGTAACTTCAATCTGTGGTTTGAGTGCAATATGCGAGTCTTCTGAAAAGGCAGCTGGTTTATGAGTCAATTCCGACTTAGCTCTGTCTTTCATTTGTCGAGTGAGCATCGCTGAGCCTTCCCGTCGTAAAGTATTGGTAATCGGACTTCTTGACATAAAAGCTGATTTGAGCCATGAGTTGCCTAGAGAATGAGGAGGTTAGAAAAAAAAAATCACAACAATTATGCTCGTACTTTTAAATTCTATCAGTTCACTCGCATTTTTCTTTATTATCGAGTTGTCTGAAGGAAGATTAGCCCCGTATATCGCCATCGGGTTTCTGTGGTCATCAAGTTGTCCAATGCTATCGACATCGAGTTTCTTCCGCTCTTCGAAATCAGCGTCAACGACCAAAAACACCTCCCAAATCAGCCCTGTAGAAGAGTTTCGTTGTAAAATATGATTTATTAAATAAAGAGGACAATACCTCTGACAAGAGAGAGTATAATAATCGCAGCGATGGTATAAAAGCTGATGAAGTACAGGCTGCTCACAATCAAAGGGTAATTATAACTGCGGATGATATTATAGTAAACATCCGTCCAGCTAGCGAAGAATTAAGCCTTCTATGAGCAAAGTTTGGAGATTTACTATTGACCACTGACAACTTGCAGAAGCAGCATAAAAGCGGTTCCAGGCGTTCGAAAGCTAATGTATGCATGGACTTCGACATCTTCTTTCAACGCTTTGCTATTGTAGATCTCGATTCCGATGATAGCGAAGCTAAACATCGTGACAATGAGGATTGAAGCAATTTTCGTAACTAGATTAGTGCTATCAACCAGAGTTGCACCTCAAATTCATTACCTATGGGGATACAGAGGGAAATTTTTTGGACCAGAGTAATTTCCCTTTCAACGAAATCTTGAAAGAAATGATAGATTTTAAGAAACCATCCACGCTTTTTAGGCTCTGATTCCTGGATGCCTTCCTTGCTTTTCTCCGCAAGTCTCTTCATTTTCATCTTCTTGAGGTGCTCTTGAACTAAACTCTCTGTCTCAAGGTAGATTCGTAAGAATGAGAGAGAAAGCGGCCGCCATATGTAAATCAAATAGAGAAGCCCGTCAATACTTGGAAAGGATATCAAAGGAAAGTTTGATTGGAAAGCCCTTACGTATTTAATTTTGACCCGAAATAGCCCATTATCCCTGACTCCAGGAGTTTCATGAGGCTGTCGAGGCAGAGTATCCCCAAGAAAACGTACTGAATCTCGTTGAAAAGCACTGCTGGCTCGTTAGAGGGTCCGAAAATGTCGTACAGCACAATTCCTGCGAGAAAAACATCCATGGTAACGTGAGTATTTTAAGATAACCGCTTTTACCTATATCTGCAAGGCAAATGAGTATTATCCAAATTTTGTAGAGCTTTGAATTCAGCAATGTTGTCAAACGCAATCGCGAGGAAATCGCTGTTCTAAATCTAAGAGTTTTCATGTGAGAAGTAGTTCGATAGTAGCTTATTTGAAACCTTCTCCAAATACTAAGCTCCGGCCATTTTAAACTTGGAATTCGCACGTTATTCAAAATTAGCTCTGGCACCATGAAAAATTCTATGAGCTCCTATAAGGGATAAACCGTGTTGAACTGGGGCCGAAAGTACCAAGGAGCCATCGCCATTAATGTCAATCATATCGTAGATTTCCGTCTTAAATATCGATTCTGAGAGGGTTGGGTACAAGCGCTTTGTGAATTTCAAAAAATGTGCTTCTTCCAATTTTCCTGAGTCCGACCTAATTTAACGTGATGGGTCCTGAAATAAATGAAGAAAGCTCTTTACAAATGAATTGTTAATGCAGTGAAGCATGAAAAGAGCGCCTCTCGTTCCATTAGTCTGTCACTGATAACTGTCTTTTTGCGATGATACTGCAAAATTGATTATTTTACACTCATTCGATGAATAATATTACGCTGAATGAGTTGAATAGCACTGCGGTTGGAATCGGGAATAACAACAACATGGATAATGCCATGTAAGGGAGGTAATAAATAGCCGCAAGCAATGTAACATCTTTGAAAATGATATCAATGGGCTATCCTCGTGACTCGTTACCTAGTGACGGGAACAGGATACTTGGGTAGCCTTCTGCACTGCTCATGAGTATAAACATCGCATTGAAAAATTCGTAGACGTTGCTATAGTTGAATGGCTAAGAACCATCCCAGTAAACCACTTCAGAACAAGAAAGATTTAGAGAGGAATTACCTGAGGATGAACTGAGGCTTCTGCGGGCGGCACCTTAGCCAGTTTAATCCCGAACACCGCGAAGATGAACGAAACGAAAAAGAACAAGAAGAGGATTTCGAAAATAGCTTTAAACGATCTAAGCAGCGCATCCAGCGTCCTGCACATTTCTCTCGAGTAAAAAAATATCGCGACTTGAGGAAATAACGCTCAGATCATTCCGCCAAAAGTGCACAAATTACCTGGTCTGATGACACGGGAATATCGGAAAATTATTTCAGGATAAAACACGAAATGGAACGTAATCAAGTCAGCCAGAATGCAAAGGTTAAAAAGAAACTGAACCACGATTCTTGGGTTTCCAAGGAGTTTCTTGCAATATGATTTCGAAGTCTCATGGAGTTTGTGGCTGAGGAAAAGAATCATATCGATCCAAAGCAAGGCTACAATGGTTATTTCGAGTCCTTTCAAAGCCGAGTAGTAATCAGCAAGAGAAGATTCTGTAAATTCTGAATCGTTTAATGAGCTCGGCTCTAAGAAGGTAATTCCCAGCAAAAGCCAGCTGACTGAGAAGAGAAAGGTGTTCCAAAGCGGAGACGTTTGAAAATTGTAGATATTAACAACCCATCGGTACTTAGGAGCTGATACATGAGTTTATTGTAACAAAATACTAAGAAAATGCTGATTTACTGTCAAGATCATTGCGAACTCGTCGGAAAAATAACGCGTCTTTGAAATTTCTAAGCGCCTTTTGCATTAATTGCTCTTCAGTAAGTTCTTTCAGTGTCTGTTTCCAGTTTTCATCTTCCATCATGGCACTATATCCAGCGTCAATCTATTTCAACATGACTAAATATCTCATTTGCAACCTAGGAATACCTTAGGATCATGAAATGGTCCTGTAACAATCAAATGGTCCTCATTTCTTATCGTCCCAGTTCTCTTAAAGGTCTTATTGCTGGTATTGCTGCTCTTTTTTGCTTCAATCTTCAAATTATCAGAAGGCGCGTTCATGGCGAACATGCTCGGCTGAATGGCTGTAACGCTCGGGTAACCTTCCGCTGATATCCCAGGCCTTAAGGGACTAAATTCCTCGCTTTGATTAATTTGGCCTGCAAAAATTCTCATGGGTGGGAGTATACTCTTTCTCCTCTCTTTGGTAGCCTGCTCTGCTTTTAGTTTTGTAAGAGAGTTGACTGAAGGAAGTTTTGGCTTCTCTTGTTTTGGGCCATCGTCATCGAATAAAACGCTGCTGCTTGGTACTTCTTTGACTGAAGAGAATCTTTGATTGCCTTTATTTGAAAGTTTGAAGTTGTTATCGTTACGAAAGATACCTTGGAACCGAGTTTCGAGCTGTTGGTCTGTAAATGAAAAGCCTCGATCGTCAGGTTTAGTGTTTGACTTCATTACTTTTCTAATATAGTTTATACAGATCGAACTTACAAGTATTAAATTTCCGTTCAATATAATTTGCTTTAGTGAATAAATTAAAATTCTGATTGGTACACCCAGAGCTGAACGTCATCTGGGGGCTGCTTGTTGCGTTATAGCTTTCGAAATTGGTTGCGAGGTCAAACTCAATAGAATAGGTGTTTTTTTATTTGACAGAAGCTCATTACTGAGATTGAGAATTCCGTAATAACGCGAAGAGAACCAAAGTTTCATCAAACTTAATTTTGAAGTCTTGAAATTGAGTCAAACGTTACTGAGCTTTAAACCTCTCGAAGTGAATATGAGATTTGCGTCTGGTGCCATCTAAAGTGAGGACAAGTTTTGAATTTTCCTCTCCTCAGAAGATAGATGAGAATCTGAAGAAACTAGATTTTTTTTCTCTAAGAGAAGAATTCGATAAGTTTGGGATTGTTCAAGCACTCTCAAATGGAGAAAAAAAGGCAACAACATTGAATATTTGAAATTCACAAGAGAAATGCAACTTTATATGGGTGTTTCAAATTAAAATTTTATTTCGAAAGTCAGTAAATCGATTAATTAAAAATCAACTCACGAGACAGAGTATTTAGCCTCATGGTTAAACTTAATTAAAAAATATATCGCTGCTTCCTTTGTTTTTCATTCCAAATAATGAGGTGTGGAATATGAGTCCTCAATGCTTCCTTATTTAACTGGGGCAACTTGGTTTTTGCTGGCCATTAATCTGCTGAAGCAACTTGATGGTTCTGAGTATCATCCATAGCATACCTGTCTAGAAACTAGACAGATTTTTATATATTGTGTTATTTTTGTCGTGGGTATTTTTGTTTGCTATCTGAAGTTCATCAGCAACAGCAATAGTTCTCGCTATAATGTATCAACAAGATCTAACCAATTCATTCATGTTCTTTAATCTTAACCACCATATCTTGCTACCTTAAAAAGCTGTTTCATCAGATGATTTTGCTCTATAATATTTTAAGGAAGAATAAACTGCATAATTAAACTCTGGCATTCTTGAAAATGTACCCGAAAAATCTCCCCTTCTTATTATAATAATAAAATACATTTTATTTTATTGTGTTGAGTGAACCTCGAATCGATCACTGGTAATTCTCAACAAACTTTCAAATTAACATCCAGCAATGAGGATTTTCTCTACACCGTTGTCACTGAGTTACTCTGTTCTTTCCAAGTCTTCCAAAAAAGTAAGGTTGTTTGCTTTTCTCTGAGGCTTAACTTAGAGACTGGTCTTAATCGAATGGTAAGATTGAGTTTTTATCTCGTTGGAGTCCCAAATATTGTTATCATCATCATTACTTTGAAACTCTTTTATCGGAGTAGTTATTACGAAAATAGTATAGGTTGATTTTGTGAAACTCTTGACATATGGTCCAGCGGATAGATCCAATAATTCTCTGCAACTAATACTAACGGCTGCTCCGACACTTATCTTAGTTATGACTCCCTTATTGTTGAGCTTCAACTAGAGCCTCTGAGAGAGAAGTTAGAATTGAGTTTGAAAAACCTCTTAAGTTCAACATTCCATTCATAAATTTCTAAATTCATAAAAATTCAGCAAAGTTGACTTCGCTACCGAATAAAATTTATTTTCTCACGACATCCAAACCAAAGTCAAAGATATGCAAGCAAAATCCGATGAAAAAGAATTTATTGTCCCACCGAAGCTTGCTCTTGCCTATACAAATATCAAGCTCATCTCAGAAACAGCTTCTTACAAGGTATTCGAAGCTGAGACTCAGAACACTCTAGAAAAACACCTAATCAGAATCCTCAACCCTAACAAAGACTTCGTAGCCAATAACTTCGATCATGTGGTCACTCTCTTCCTACAGGAGCTATTCCACCTTCAAAACCGTTTTCCTGGCTCCGTGCTCATAAATACGCTAGAAATCAATACAGATCGCAAACAAATTGCCTGCGCCATTCGCCTCTCTGGCTTACTCAGTCTCCAACTCGACGAAATCCAGCAGTTTGTAGATCTCAAAAACCCCAAAGTCGTTGAAAAATTGTTAAATGATATTATTACGGATGTAGAATTCCTTTGTGGAGATCTCCAATTGAAAAATGTCGCGAGCATTTTGGAACCAGAAAATATTTACTACTTGAAAGAAAAGGGAGATTTCTTCTTAGGAAACTGGGACAAAATTTTCGAAAAAATTTATGGAGAACCTGCAAATCTCTCACCTGCAGTGATCATTCCTGTAGGAAAAGCTCTTAGTTCGCAAGATTTGGCAGCGGAAATTCAAGCATTAGCTCATACGTTGCTAAAAGTAAAAAGAGTGGATCTCGAAGAGCTTGAATTTCTGCTAACAGCACCAAAAATCAAAGTTTCGACATATAATTCTGCGGTGAAATCAGTCGTAGAAGAAGGTTTCAGCTATTCAAAGGAGCTCCAAGCTCTAGTTGAAAGAATGCTAAGTCGGGATCCTCAAAACTTACCCAAGCTCGAAGAGTTCAAAATCAAAGACTATAAATTCCAAGGTCCCATTGAAGAAATCAAAAAAGACGATGAGAATGAGCAGCAAGCACTCCATATGCAAGAGATGAACGAAGAATCTAAAATTAATTCCTCCGTGATTGGTAATCCATACATGATTGTTCCCCTGCATTCCCCTGACTCATTCTATTTTCTGACTAGAACTGGTGGCTCCGAAACTGCTTGCATGGTGCACATATAATAGTAACAAGATTAACATAGTGGACATCGAATCGAAGCAAAGTTACACAAATTTTGAAGGAGTTAAAATCAGCGACACAGGTCATTTAGTTTTAAAATTATACGATTGTCTCACTAAGAATGTTAATAGGATACAGTTGGACACATGTGAAAGATATGCCTAAAACAAATTTACTGGCGTCGCTCCATCATAATTACGGAAAATCAGCCAATATAGAGATATTCGACATCTCCGAGAGAGACCAAATCAAGAAAGTTTACTCTCTTGGTGAAGTAACTGGAGGTAAAATCTGAGTTTGTCGATCTACTAACAATATATCCATCTTAGTGACTGGAGTGGGAGATGTGACATATAACTCACGTAGAGGAATCCTGGGTGCAATCCCTGTTAAGTCGATGATCGCTTATCATTTATTTACCATCGATGCTGGCGCTTCCAACGAAAGCAATCCCGTCAAACTGACCCGCAAATCGAAGTGGTACTCTCAATACAGTAATTTTTCACATAAAATTCATAACAGATTTACTTGATTTGTTCGTTTTAGCTAACTACATATGCGGGCTTGACTTCAATCCGACTGGAGAGTCTGTAGCTACCATCGACGCTACCGGGGTATGTTTAATATCAGATATAAACACGGACAGTTATAGCTTCCACCAGCAAATCGGCACCAAAGCAGGTAATTTCTTAAATTTTGAAGCGAATTCTTTATTCTTATATTGCTACTTAGATGGCTATGCTCACTGCAGATGGAGCACCGAGAGTAGCGAACCCTTATTATACGTCAAGTATGAAGGCAGCAAACTCAATATCCTAGATGTTGAGAAGAAAGCCCGAACTTTGCCAGATTCGATTCTCATTAATAAGCCTGGATGTAAAATTACTGTTGCTTCCTTTTTTCTAATATAGCTCTGAAAGATGATGCTCTTTGGATCGATGTGTGCCAGAGCAATGGAAATTTGCTAGCAGCCGGTGGCAACGGCAGCGGCTACAGAATCTTTGACAAGCGAGCATCAAAGATTGTCAAAACCTTTGAAAACGTTCATAAAAGTAAGAATCTTTGATTTTATTAATCAAGAAGGAATGATAATTTCTAGATACTATCTATTGTGGAAGATGGAGTCCCAGCGGAGATGTGATTGCGAGCGCATCTTACGATAATACGGCGAAAATTCTGGACTTCAAGACTGGTAAGCTACTCTTTACTGGTAGCACTCCAGATGCAAGTAAAAAAAAGAGAATTTAATATTCGCATTGCTTATTGAATTATTAGATGCTGCTATGTCCGTCTGCTTCATATAGACAATAATGAGGCGCGTACAAAAAGGAGTTTGAAGATGATACCAGGAATAATGATGAGAAATATTTGTTATATACATCAAATTTAGATGGCCATAATTATCACATGGCATTAGAGACTGCTCGTGTTGTTTATCTCTATTAGTTCTATCATAATATCCTATCTAGTAAAAGGAAAAATTAGCTGACATTAAAAGAAAACGTTTGAATTATTTCAATGAATTGTGGTTTCGGTAATTGAGTGGAGATGATTGCCCTAAAGCCTATCGTTTTGATTTTCCATTGTCTAAGAGAGTATTTTAGTGCACCCATTATTTTTCAAGATTTCCCATTAATTTATATGCTCCAATAATCAAACAAATCTCTTATTAAAATAACAATGCAATTTGCCAATACTCTCTTTCCTTCAACTCTCGATTGTAAGCAAAACAAACTAAGCAATTACATGCATAATTCTGATTCTCCTATAAAAGTATAAGAATACATAGTAAGAATGAGTTTAAACGTAGTTTTCTGTCTATGGGTCTTCTGCCTCTTGGAATACCGTCAGAGCAACGATCGCGATTGTAGACACTGTTACCATAGACGCGCCGACTATTGTAACAATGGTTAAGAGCACGTAATGCTCTATATCGCTCTTTATTCCTTCGCCCAGAGCAAATGCTGTTGCCAAGAAAGAAGCAACCAAAAGAATTGCTAATGAAATAAAAACTTTCATTTAGGTCCTGTTCCTTCTCTGTTAGTCTGTTTGAAATTATTTTCTTATTAATGAAGATATGAGAGGGGGGTGTTATTTATCGACAGAGGCGCTTCGAGAAGTATAATATTGAAGGGCAAGTCATCATTCTGAAACTGGCAAAACGTCGATATTTCGTCCTTAATTTTGATCTTAACCGCGATAATTTAAGCAAGAGCCTTTAAATCAAAGATATTCAACGGCTTCAAGAAATTCTGAATCAAAATTTTAGGAAGATTAGCAAGCATCGAAAAATAACATATTTTTAAGACAATCCATTAAATTGATGATTTCTCTCAAGTCTAAGGTCTGCCAAAGCAAAACTTACAGTTTTGCAATAGAGGCAAACTAGCATTTGGGATATCCTCTGTTATATGTACTCCAACCAAGTACAAAGTGCATCAAGTTGCTGTTTTTACTCAACAGCAGAATCTTTCTTGGGATCTTAATGTAATTCGTTTGTTCCAGTAGTATTTTATCCTTGTCATAAATTAATTATGCTCAGGTCCAACTTTATCACAAGACAAATCACTAAGTGCTTACACATGCGCGATACTCGCGACACTCTGGCGATGTCTCGAACAGATTGCATATGAAAATCATTTCTGTGGTTTGTTAAAAGCGATGACATATCTTTGGTTGCTTCAGAGCAAAGCACTGTCATCTATTATTCCGATTGATTTATCTTGTATTGTGCTTGACATCTAAATTTGAAAAGATAATCAACTCCTTGGTAATATGCAAACAAAAGGTAGTGCTGTATTATTAGTAGTGTTAATGATTTTACTGTACTATCGTCTTCAGCAACAGCTCGTTAACAAAACACAATGAGTAGGTCAGTTAATGCATTAGAACACGATTTTCTCACCCGAAACTTCATGAAAAAATAGTATTTTCAATGATAATAAGAAACAACACTGTAAAAAGTTTGTGTGAATTAGATATCTCTTACATCAAAAGCAACATACAAATAAAAGCTAATTCACATAGAGTGAATAACTGCAATAAATGGAAGATTTTTGTGAATAACTCGAGTACTACTTTTTCTGCTCCCTTTCAAGTTCGCTAGAAAAATGCCATTCTTTTTTTTCTTAATAGTGGCGTCTTCGAGCCTTCCAAGGATGATATGTGCCTGTATTTACATTAGAATGTACATGGACTTTGAACTCACGATGACCACTGATACGATTTTTTATGAAGCTTTCTTTGTCAGAAGCCGAAGCTAGAGAGAATAGCGAAGCCACCAAAGCAAGCAACAACAGAATCACTGCCTTCATTAGGTTTTTTGAAGAGATAACTTTGCTATTTCGAAAAGTCTTTGTTATTTTTCAAATAAATTATGAGCTTCTGCATTTATAGACAGCAATTTGCTGAAACTTGTACTGAATGAATGCAAAGGAGTAAAGGAGATATTTCAATCTGGTCAGTTGCTCCAAAAAGAATATCACTACTAAAAATCTGGAGAATTTGATTTCAAATTTCAGTGGGCTAACCTTGTTTACTGACCAGTTCTATATTGCAATCGAATATATCAAACTCAGTTATTGATTAACTTATCGAATTCTCGATTTCTTCTAGAAATTTTGATCGAAAATAGAAGAATTTTTATTAGCTTCCGTTTAGGCATTGCTAAAGAAAGTAGATGATCAAAACGGCTGAGCTGTTTCATTTCACCTCGTAAACAGCCATTTATTTTGAAATTCTTTGCATCCAATTCAATAATTCATTTCTTTCAAATCCAACAATTTTAGTTGGAATCTCGACTGAATTGTGAACCAGTAGAGTTTCAAACAGGCTTGTCTCAACACGCTTGTTGTCCTTAAAGTGAAGACGTCGACATCGACAAAAAAAAAAAGGAGAGTCTGTGACTCTCACGAAGGTAGAAATCCAATGAGAAATTCCTGAATGCTCTGCAACCAAAATACAGCATAATAGCTCAAAAAATCACTCACTTGATTTAGGATTCTTCGAAAGAATGTATATCATCATTCAAATTGTATGAGAGTGGCAAAGTTTTGCTCTGAAAGTATTTTTCAAATTGCTTGCAAATGAAATATACATCAAAATTATTATTTGTCGGATTTCGATTAAGTTTTTTGAGATGTTATTCTCTCAAACTCAACCAAATAGGCTCATCCAAGTTCAATCAGCAAGAAACTGTTGTGACACCTAAGAAATTATATATACTCACTATCAAACCTGTCAGCTGAAAATATTAAGATAATAACATCAATTCGCTTCCTAAATGCCAAGTCTAACCTGGAAAAAAATTTGGAAATTGTTAATTTCTCAGTCAAATTCTTTGTTATCCTTATCACTCCAGATCAAGTTACAATTTATTCAGTCTTTTTTCACTTCCAATCGCAATATTATCATCAAGCTGTCGTGTCGAATTTGAATTTGAATTTGAAGCCTCTACATTATAGTTCCGTTTCTTTTTGTTTTTTTTCCTCTGTTCGCATTTCTTCTTTATAGATTCGAAAATCTTCCATAATACCTCAGAACTTACAATGCAGAGAGTCACTCCCGCAATCGTCCAGCTGATTCCAAGCCGAACTTGATATATATCTGTTCCTTCCGTTTTCTGCAGGAAATATTGCATGAGAAAGAGGAGATTTAAAAGCAGAAAAGCGACTTCAACTCCGATGTTCATTACTCTGGTTGATTTCTTCTTATATATCTTCTTTGGATAATATATTTTGATTAGGGTGATATTCAGTAAGCTTGAGAGAAGAAGCTGAACTGCTGTCCAATTGTTCAAAAAGTACACAATAAACACTGTTGCAAAGTTAGTACTGAGGATCGCGAATGGAATGAGCCGAGCTTGTTTCATTCGAATTTGATATTCTGCTTGCAACACATTGAATATTCTCAAAGAAGAAGCTAGTTTAGGAGTCATCTGACTCAGTTGATTATCTTTATGGAAAAAAGATTTCGAGCGTGGTTTAGCTGGATTCCGAGGAGGAGGCGTCTGAATATTGAGATAAGAGAGGTACAATGTTGCGACCAATATGATTAGATATATTACACCAACAATAAAACTTCCGATTTCATAGCGATTTGAGAAAGAAGGGGATCTGAGATTCAAAATGATACTGAGACACATTGAACAAAAGCGTGAAAGCAACAGCGTTGTTGCCAAGCTATTCTCAAAATACATGATCATTTTGGTAATGATCCCTTTACAATTGACTCTTTGGGAGCTGACATATTTGGAAGCAAGTTGCATTGCTAAGTAAACTACTAACGTTAGGAATGAAGTCAAAGCCACACTACCATAGGTGTCAAAGAAGAGATTCCCAAATGAATACCCATAGTAATGATTGAATGT
>ENA-UOTX01001117-UOTX01001117.1-compost-metagenome-genome-assembly--contig:-NODE-1117-length-22285-cov-12.627432_pt1 | contig 22285 bp, 13 predicted proteins | sample MGYA00238143_ERZ746982 | MGnify/ENA primary metagenome ERZ746982 (study PRJEB28758, sample SAMN06268862) | compost metagenome | isolation source: single cell | place: USA: California, Emeryville, Joint... | reverse complement strand
CACAAAGATTAGTAATAGATTCATTAATTTCAATGGAAGGATCCGTAACTTAATAATACATCTACACCATCTCAGGCAACTTCATTTTTCAATTTTCAAGTCCTTTAGTTTTAAAAAGAGTTTTTTCTTAACAGGGAGCATGAATTTTAGTATTTACAATTTCTGAGCGCACAAAATTTGACTAAAATCGCATTCTTTGTAACATTCAGAGGGATTTTTCTTTTGATTAATTCAAGAGAATATCGTTAAAGTATCACTAACTTTACATCATGAGAAAATGAAGAAACTTAATAGTACGGATTAAAAGCGAGGAAGCTTCGACAAGAGTGCTCAAGAGATCATTATAATCGTGTGATAGACAAGAAATGAAGAACAAACTGACCTATTTATCTCGAAAAAGAATATTTATCAGAAGAAGTAGCAATTTCAGACTCACTCGGCTTCTTCTTGTTGAATCTAGAGCCAAAAAGACTGTCTAAGACTTAGTGAGTTTCTGTCCAGAACATGGGGTGACATAAAGTAGAAATGTATGTCAAAAATATGATATACTAGGATGATCCAACAATCTCTAGTCTGCCATATTATGAACAAGTACTGGTGCGAAGCCATATGGAAATATGAAGACACACAGTGAACACAACAATTCAAATGCGATCTCTTTGATTAAAACTCGCTCCAGAGAGAAATGGAAAAATTTGAAGACCAGGAAGCAAAGAGACGCTTTCCTACAACCACATTGAAATAGTTAGTTAATGTCAGATTAACTTTAAGGGAAAACAATTGATAGGCAGATTTTAAGAAAATAGTTGGTTAAAGAAGACCTTCATTATTGTGAAGCGTGCAAGTACTACAAAAATGAAGTTTCTCACATGCAATTATTTGCGAATTTAAATAGAGAGGATATCGAACACATTCACTGATGGACCTCTTCACGTTTCTATCAATAATTCGAATAAGAATTTTGGATATGCCAACGGGAAAGAGAGAGGACAAGCAGCCCAAGGCAATTTGCAAATAGTTTGTATTTTAAAAAATTGTACATTGGGAAGCTATCAAACTCGTCCAATTAGCTCAATTCTGAATATGACATTCCAGTTGTTGTTTTAACAGACCAATCTACCACAACTGCCATTGTCAAGCGAAGCATTGTCATGAGCTAAATTTTCCACTTTTCAACATGATGAGAGAGGCAGCTCGCATCTTGTCCTGCGTACTAATTTGATTTTTAATTTAAGTTTGGAGCAAATTAATTTAGAACTTAATGCCCATAATGGCACCGGAGTTTCATTGGATATTTTCTATTTCTTTTGTTATCAGCGGTTGAATTCGAATTTGTATCAGATGTGCTCGAATGATTGGACTTATTCACGACGAAGTACATTGCTTCTTGAATTTTGATTTTACCTGAGATGCCTAAATACCTCCTTTGGAAGCGCGATATATGATATAAACCTTCTCGCGCAGCTTCGATGAAAGCAAATTTATTTACGGCAGAAGATTGAAGGTTTAGCAGGATCTTTATTTGAGCCTCTGGATACAGAAGTACTAATTTGGAATTTGGAATAAAAAAGCAAATTAAAACAGCTTCTAAATGATTTGAATACTCAAATTAAACAATTTCTTCGATTAATTTGCACTGGCAGACTCAAGAATAAAAAATATTAGAGCCATTCAAAAGAAATTCAAGCTGATGAGTTCTATTCGCTCAAATGAGTTTCTGATGAGTTTGTTTTCTTCGCTGCAAACCCTGAAAATCAAAGAACCTGAGCAAGGCGAGCAAGCTGGTTGACATTAAAGGCGCAGTGTTGTCTGTATTAATTGGAGTCGCAAATTAAGAGATCTGCAGCCATAAAAAAAAGGTATTCCTCTATATATTGCTGAACCTGATGAACCTCATCCATGCTTTCTTTCCGAGCCGTATCAGCCTATATTTACATTATTTTTCATGTGTTTAGAGATTTTCACTCATACAAAACTGTGAATCCATTTTGTAATACCCTTCATGGAGTGATATGACCCCTCTATTTAGAAATTCAGAGGAGAAAACAAAACTTTACCAGCAGTTTTTTCATATTACATAGTCAAAGAAATTTCAGATTGAGTCGAATTTTAATTCATTTAATAGCTTTGTTATTTTCAAAATTAAAACAATTTTATGAGTATGAGCTACGTTCAGACAACTTCGCTGTTTGCATTCATTATTCTTCTTTTATGCACCCAAAGTAAGTTATCTGCTACAAAGGGAATTAATTTGTTGCTAGGCCAACTTATCATCCAGGATGTATGGGGAGAACCACCTTCACCCATTGAAGGATGGACTACTGTTCCTGCTGGAACCCCTACATCAATTTGCAATGGACAAACAATCATTGGAGGTTATATCTGGTTTGGAGCAAATTCATATGCAGAAAAAACTTACAGTGGGTTACCAGCCCATGACGCTGTGAGCATTCAGTTCGATGTTTATTTTATGGATACTTGGGATGGTGATTTTTTCAGACTTACTGTGGACGGGGTTATTAAATATTCTCAGTATCATTTCTTGCCTAGTGATGGTGGCGCCACGAACGTTTGTGGTCGTGCTGCTGATTCGGATTTGGTCACCACTGCGACCACAGGGTCTTTTGCCCATTCCTCAACAAGCATTCAGTTATTGTTCAGAGCTTACCTTGACGAGGATGGGGAGAATGAATCTTGGGGATTTAAGAATATAAAAATCACAGTCAATGTGATTTGCACTTCAGCATGTGCAACTTGCTTTGGAAATGGCATTTCGGAGTGCTACTCGTGTAATGATGGATGGTACTTATCTGGAACGACTTGCGTCACAGATTGCCCCACCGGTAAATGGAAGAATCCATCTGGAAATATCTGCGAAAGTAAATTTTTTAATTATACTGCTTTTTTTTTCACATGCTCCTTCAACCCTTTATAGATTGTCATCCAAGCTGCTCCACCTGCAATGGAGGATCTGATACTAACTGTCTTTCGTGCTCAGTAAATTACTTGAACTTGCCTCCAGTAGGATCATGCACGGCTTCTTGTCCTTCAGGGTACTATCAAAATGGAGGTACAATGCAATGCACACAATGCTTTCAAGGCAGTGGACCTACTTACTATACTTGTGCGACATGTTCAGGAGGATCGAGCACTAATTGTAACTCGTGCAATGTAGGCTCATTCCTAGATTCGAATAAGTGTGTAAACCCTTGTCCGAACGGTTATTGGGGTGACACTTCAAGCAACACCTGCAAATCTTGCTATAGTGGAACAGGACCATTTTATACCTGTGCAACATGCTCAGGAGGAGCAAGCAATAACTGTAACTCGTGCAATGCAGGCTCGTTTCTCTATTCGAATGAGTGTATAAATCCTTGCCCAAATGGCTACTGGGGAGATACTTCAACACATACTTGCCAATCTTGCTATAGCAGTGGAACAGGGCCTTTTCACTCTTGCGCAACCTGTTCGGCGGGAGGATCGAACAACTGCAACTCATGTAATTCAGGCAAATTCTTGCATCTGAATACCTGCATTGATCCCTGCCCTGATGGCTACTGGGGAGATTCTTCAACAAATACGTGTGAACCTTGTTATAGTAGCGGAACAGGTCCTTATTACACTTGCGCAACCTGTTCTGCAGAAACAAGTACAAGCTGCAACTCTTGTAATTCTGGTGCCTTCCTTTACCCCAATACGGGAGGTGATTGTCGTAATCCTTGTCCCGATGGTTATTGGGGAGATACTTCAACAAATAAGTGTCAGCAATGCTATAGCAGTGAAACAGGACCATCTTTTACTTGCTTAGCGTGCTCGGCAGGAGGATCAAATAATTGCAACTCTTGTAATTCAGGCTATTTTTTGTATCCTAATACTGGAGGAGCCTGCATCGAAATTTGTCCCGATAGCTATTGGGGAGATACTTTAACGAATACATGTCAGCCTTGCTATAGCAGCGAGATAGGACCATATTATACTTGCGCAACGTGTTCAGCAGGAGCTAGTAATAACTGCAATTCATGTAGCTCAGGCTCATTCTTCTATTTGAATACTTGCATAAATCCCTGTCCAAATGGCTACTGGGAAGATAGTACAATCAATACGTGTAAACCATGTTATAGCAGCGAAACAGGGCAGTCTTTTTCTTGCGCAACATGCTCAGCAGGAGCATCAAATAATTGCAACTCGTGTAACTCTGGATATTTCTTGCATCCTAATACTGAAGGTGAGTGCATCACAACCTGTCCAGACGGCTATTGGGGAGATACTTCAACAAATAAGTGTCAGCCTTGCTATAGTAGTGAAACAGGACCAAATTACAGTTGTTTTACTTGCTCAGGAGGAGAAGCAGAAAATTGCACTTCTTGCTCCAGTTCAACATTTCTTTATCCAATTCCCATAGGAATATGCACAACAACCTGCCCTGATGGATATTGGGCTGATCCTTCTAGCAACATCTGTCAACCTTGTTACAATAATACCCTGAACACCTCAATTTGCGCATGTAAAACTTGTAATGGACCTGAAAGCAATCATTGTTTATCATGCTTTAACGGGAGTTTCCTACAGCCAGACAACGAAGGACATTGTCTCGATACTTGTCCAAGCAGTTATTGGAGAGATGCTTCTTTAAACAAGTGCATAACCTGCAATGTCACATGCCAAAGTACATTAGTTTATTCCTTCCTATCATCATATTAAAAAATAAATACAATTATAGATAGCAGTTATGAAGATTGTTCAAGCTGCTTTGTTTACCTCGCTCAAATCATCGATCCAGTCGCATCTCATGTTGCTGGAGTTGCCAGCCAAGTCGTTGTGTCCTCAACAGCAGCTGCTTCTGCTGTCCTATTTGTGACATCTCAAGGAGCAGGTGCAGTGTTCACAAGTCTCATGACACTCAATTCTCGCATATCCTTGTTAAAGTTCCTCAATATCAACTTTCCAAATCCACTTGCCACATTTTTTGAGTATGTAGATTTTAAACAATTTGGAATGCCAAATTTCTTGAAGAAAATTCTCCCCAATAATGATATAGAAAATAGTAGTAACAACGACAGGAGAATTCTCGACTCGGCAACTTCTCAGGAAGGTCCAAGCGTCCCATATAACCAATATTGGAATTATTCATACAACACATTGTTCTTTGATAATTGTGGAGGAATATTCTTCTCCACTCTTCAGATTCTCGGACTTTACATCTTGTTCAAGTTACTTTTCAAACTCACGCCAGCCAAAAGGAAAAAGATCAAGCATTACTTGGAACTTATCATTATCCGTTTAGAATTGAAGATGCTCGCAGTCATAGTTGCTACTCGTTTACTTCAGATCTATTTTGGAGCCATTTTGAATTTTAGATATGCAACATTCGGGTCTGTATATCGGAATATCAGCTTTGCTGTTGGTATCTTATATACTATCATTTTGGTGTTCTTGGTGATAGTTTGCTTCATTCATTTATTTCTCTCGAAGAAAGGTAAGAAAAACAGAAAAGTCAAATGGATCGAATCCTTGACTATTGCTATCAGGAATCTCAGCTTCACATATTTCGCGTCTTCAAAAGTGGGTCGATTCATGCCACTATTGACCATGTTTGTCTCTAATTTTATGATCACCATCACAATCGCACTTCTTACACAGTGGCCTCTGCTTCAACTGATCATCATATCGCTGATACATATTATGATGATCTACCTATTCTTAACCCCCAAACTATTCAGAAAGAAAACCGAAAAAATCTTAGCACTAACGACAGAAGTTGGATCACTTCTTTTTTGCTGGATATTAGCGTTGATCCATCTCTTGGGTTCTGCTGCTCTCTCAGCAATGAAGATATTATCTTGGATGGCTATTACACTCGCTCTCATTCTGATGATTAGTGGGATTGTGAGTAAAATAGTTGAAGGATGTATTCAATGGAGGAAAAAAAAGAAATTAGCTGCACAGGCAAAAAATGAAAACAAAATATTGCAAGATTCCTTACAAGAGAACCAAAGCAAAGCCAGAAGGCAGATCTACATCAGTCACAACAATGACCAATCATCTGCTTCAATGATAAAAACCGAAAATCCAATAGACAAAATGCAAAATGCTTTGGATCTACGAATAAGTGATTTAGAAAAAGAAAACTAAACGTGAAAGTTGCCTCTAAAGTACTTTAAATATTTTTCTTTTGTGTGTTACGAAACAAATATCCATCGCTTTATTCAATAGTTAGGACAACAGAACAACATGATGTTCTTTCTCGATATTTTTTCCTTATATGAATAAGAGTTATTCAACAATCTTCCTGTTATCTGGTTGTGAAAAAAATCTACGAAAACATAATACAAATAATTTTTGTTTTAGAGAAAAGTAGCGAGCTGACTCTATTCTATTGAGTAACTAAACCAAGACTTAATACATTTATGGCAAAAACTTTTAGGAGGTGATAATAATGCTGAAAAATTACCAATGCATAAAAAAAAAAATCCACAAAAAAGATCAGAGGATGGCAAGCGATAATAATTAATTTTCCTCAATCAGCCTGCTTGATAAATTTGTTAAGCTTATGGCAACTATGAGGAAATATCACCGCGGATTCTTACCTTTATTTAATTATGACTCATCAGGTCAAAGTCTCACTCACATCTTAGCACAAGATTGGTTTTGTGAATTAAAAATTTACCCATCGCTCTGTTATTAACAAAACGAAAAATTAATGATCCCAAAAAGTGAGCTAAGTGACAGTCAGAGATCAGCTCAAACAGCTCGGAAAGATTCCAAAAAACAAAAGCGACGCAGCAAGCGGTTATTTGCATACAACTTTCGTGAAAACTGGTATTTGTCGCGTAATCAATATATCTGCTCATATCTTATTCTTTCCTTCTAACTCTGGTCTGACTTTGAATAATAGACATCTCTTCTAAAAATTGATTTGGTAAGTTGTTAATGCCATTTCCAATTTTCTTAGAATATTCTCTAGACGTTGGGAATTAAAAGGAACTATCCTTGATTTGAGGTTGTTTTCGGATTCTTTTCTTATTTTACTTCTCGATTAAACTAAATTCTTAAGTAAAAACTGTTTTAAGAGACGGCTCGGACCGAAAGGAGCAAGCTAGATCACCTCAAACACAAGGAGAAGTAAAAATGTAGAATTCTCATTTATTCCAGAAATCTTCTATCGTCCAAAACTATCTTCAGTAATTTATTCGAACCGATTCCCGCAATACAATAAACTTAATTAAAAAGTGAACCTTTCGCTCAATTCAAAAAATATGTTACGCAAAGGCGAAGAAGAAGAAGTTATGCGAGCCTCTGAGAAAGATCTCAATGTATCAAAACCACTCAATGATGAAACCCAGATCGAAATTTCTACTCGCAAGACAGACTCTCGTAAAACATTTTTGAGATATCTTTTTTTTTTGTTTATCGTTTGCCAGGCCCTTTCTCTTTTCCACTTTTCCATCTAGCTAATCTTGAATAGAAGAGTTTTCTATACATCCAACGTTATTGGCCTCGTGTACAGCAGATGATAACATTATCAACATCATCGAACTCGATACAAAGCAAAACTACGCCAGCTTCAATGGAGCTCAAGTACATTCTGCAGGTTGATTTTTAATTTTTTTTTTGGAACAAAATTAGTCAAGCCCAACAAAAACAGGCATGCTGGTTTATTACGACGGATGGCCACATGTAAAAGAACTTTCCAACACTAAATTGCTTGTATCTTTGCATCATAATTTCAATGTCTCTGCCAATATGGTAATATATGATATCTCGAAGAAAAAGAAACCGAATAGAGTTTACTCTTTTGAAGAAGTCTTTGGAGGTAAAATAGATATTCTTATTTGAAGTTACCATACAGTTCATCACTTGGTGCTATAACATTCTCATTTAACATATGGGTCTTTTAATAATAATCGCATAGATATTGGCTTCGGAGATGTTACTTATAATCCAAGAAGAGGTTTACTTGGCGCAATTTCTCTCGGAGGAAAAATAAGCTATCACTTATTCAATATTGAATACGCAGGACAAAATGATAATTATAGTGTAAAGCTAATGAGAAAATCGAAGTTCCATCCTCAGTATAGTCAGCAAGAAGGTAATTATTTGTTGCTAGTCTCTTCTCTCATTCTTAATAACAATTTTAATTATTTTAACTTCATCCTGTTTCACATCTAGAAAATTGGGTCGCCAGCTTTGATTTTGACCCTGCTGGAGAGAAGGTAGCAACGATCAACAGCTGGGGTATCTGTTTGATTTCGGATATGAACACCGACAATCTCATCTTCCACCGGACGATGGAAAACATGGGTAATTTAATCTCTCAAAATTTCTTTCAGCCGTTCTAAATTTTTTTGTCTTCCATTATGATCAAACAATTATACTGAATGATATATTACCCGTATTGATCATGATCCCTTTTCAGATGAGCACGGTCGTTGCAGATGGAGTACGCATTCTGGAGAGCCATTAGTATTCGTGAAGTATGACTCGAATAAACTGAATATCCTGGATGCCGAGAAAAAAGCAATGACCTCGAATAATGCTGTGCAGCTTAGTACAAAACGTAATCTGAGCAAAGATTTGTTTTAATAGGAGAAAACTCCAGCATTTTTCCTCTCTCTTCTCATTAACAATGGACGATTACATAAATTTATGTCCTTTTTTCACTTACTCTTCTTTTTGGTTGTAATAATTCGCTATTGATAGAGATATACTGGATCGATGTTTGCCCAACCAATGGAAATTTGTTGGCAACGGTTGGTGAGGATCAGAACATCAAGATAGTTGACAAACGAGAATTAAGGGTTGTGGAAAGTTTTGAAGGCATTCATGCACGTAATACGATATGTTTTGTATAGTTTACTTTTGATAATTATTTTCTAGGTGGAATCACATGTGTCCGATGGGATCCCAGTGGAAGTATGCTTGGAAGTGCATCTTACGATGAAACGGTAAGATTGTTGGACTTCAAGACTGGAAAATTACTCTATACGAGTAACTTCGTATACAGTAATTTATAGTTATGGAAATTCTTATCTTTGCCTATTTTATTAGGTTCGCCGTGGTCTGTTTGTTTCATTTAACCAAGGCTTAAACAAAACTAAAACCGCTGAAAAAATAGAGCGAAGGGGAAATGGAAAGAAAATATATTGCCGCTCGTTGTCAATGGCCTATTCAGAAAGTCACTATCTGCATATTTTTGTAATTTCTTTGATTGCTAGTGACTATGTATGGATTAGGTGAACCATGAACAAATCAAGTAGCTGTCTAATGCGTTAAGAAGCTCATAATTTCTACCGATCACAGGAATCTTTTTTTCTTCTGAGAAAAAATCAGAGTTTCTTGAAGTTTAGTTTTCCTCTTTTTCTGCTCTTTACTTGGAAGTTAATGAGCAGGAGTAGGAATAAAAACTTCCCGGATCTTTTGAGAGTTTCCTTTCTAATAAATAAGTAGTTCATTTTTTAAAAAGTTTTGTAGTCAAATGATTATGTAGTTTAAGTTCCCTTATCATTGGAAAACTTGATTCCCATTTCGTGATTAAGTAAACTCAATAGCATTTATATCAGTCAATTTTATTTGCTATTGTTTTCCAAATCATTTTGTTTGTAGCTAGGAAGAATGCATGATGACGCTCTGTAAAATAACGAAGAATAGAATATAATCGCTGTCATAAGTAGTTTAAAACTCTATTATTCAGTGTAACCAATGGTCATTCTCCCAAATTGTTTCTTGTGGTGCTTTGTCCTGGGGTAATTATTGGCTTTCATTCTTTCTCAAATGAAACAGACTGACATAGGAGCTTCTACAAACAAATCGGGATTGTCTCTATTAATCAAACAGTGAAAATTTACCTCCATCCGAGGTCTTTCCAGTATAAAGCTTTTTTCCAGTCTTGAAGTCCAATAGTGCTACTGTGCGGTCTTCTGAAGCACTCGCAAGCATATCACCACTTGGACTCCATCGCACATAATAGATTTCTTCTATAAAATAGCAATTAGAAGTCAGAAATAATACATTAATTGAATAAAAAATTTTACCGTTTTGAATTCCTTGAAAGGTTTGGACAATCTCAGACTCTCGTTTGTCAACTATCTTCACACTGCAATCATTGCCAGCTGAAGCGATCAGATTTCCATCGTTCTGGCACACATCGATCCACTTACTCCAGTTAGGGTCTACAAGATATGAATGTCAAATTGACTGAGAAGAAGGAGAATCAAGATGCACAAGTTCTAAAACCTAACAGTAACGATCCACTGTTTTTCCATCTAAAGGAGACAACCAGAATCATCCCTTAATTTATTGGGATTTAGATCTTAGATCAAGTGAAAGTTGAAGGCGAGGAAGCAAAGAAAAACAAAGTGGCTGTACTTACATCCTGAATCAAGTTCAATTGGATTCTTCAAGATAAGAGCTTTCTTCTCAACATCGAGGAAATTGAGTAGCCCATAATCATACTTGATGAATAATAATAGTTCATCAGAACTGATGCTCCATCTGCAACGACCCGTATTATCTAAACAACAATGATAAGACAAGAAATTATAAAAAGTTAAATGAATAGGTAGTTATAGCGGAGGATAGAAAGAAGTTGGAATCTATAGAAATTTATATTTTTTGCTTACCCTCTCCGCTGATATGCATCTCCATGTTCAAGTGGAAGCGATAACTGTCAGTGGCCACATCTGATAGTAAACAAACCCCACAGAGATCAATAGTTGCTACTGTCTCTCCAGTTGGGTTGAAATCAAGGCTGGTTATGTAGTTCTCTAGATGCAAATCCATTACAATGAGTCGGGAAAAAAAAAGTCTATTAATTACTTTCTTTAGTACTATATTGGGAGTGCCATCTCGAATTTCGATTGAATTTTACAATACCATCAGACTTCGATGTGTCAAAATTGTACAGCTGATAGGCTATCTTCCCTCCAACACCCATTACCCCAAGAACGTTCCTTCGTGAATTATATGCTACATCTCCCGAGCCAGTCACTAGTAGAGGAGAGAATTTAAATAGATTTTAAGTTAATGAGAATCCTACTGCCAGTAACTTCTTGAGCAGAATATATTTTCTTTAGTTTGCCCTTCTGTGAGACATCGAACACTTCTAGATTGGCGGATGAGTCCCAGCAATGGTCAACAGAAATGAGTAGTCCTGTATTGACAATCTCTTTTAAGTGAGTCCAACTAGTGTAACCTTAATGTATTGAGAATAAATCTGAACCAAATAAGATGAGTTTAAAACATACTGTTCCTCTTGCTGAGTTTCACCCCATCAAAGTTCGCAAACTCCTGCTTCGTTTCAAGTTCAACAATACTGATCTTATTATTCCACCATGAAGACCAGGCGAGTAGCTTCGGCCTTGAAGGCGTGGTTTCTATTTATAACAAAATTGTGGGAGTGATTATGACGTAAAAATAGGGAATTTAATACCGCTGATTGTTGATGGCTTATTTGGGGAGCCGCCCTTCGTTTCATCTTGCAATTCTTTTGATTCCTCGTAGACAAGATAGCATGAATATTGAGTTGTCTCGTCTTTGACTCTGAACTCTTCAATGTTGGGTAAATTTTGGAGATCTGGACTTAGCATCTTTCCAAGCAAATAGCGTAGCTGCTCAGAATCAGGAAAAACCTCGACTAGTGCTGACTTCACCGCAACATTATAAACTGAAGTTTGAAGATTGGGAGCTGCAAGTAAACTTTGGAGCTCAGTATAATCCAATTTATTCATCCCTAATACTGCAAAGGCTAAAGTTTTAATTTCTTCCGCCAACTCCTGAGAGCGTATAAACTTTTTGTTTTTTGATTCTTCAGAAACATAGGTCGTAGTTGCTGATAAATTACTCGCTTTTGATTGAGCTTTTTCATAGATTTTCGCCCAATTTCCCAGGAAGAATCTACCCTTTTCTTTGATATAGGAGATATTTTCTGGACCTAATACATCTACAATTTTTCTTAACTGGAGATCTTTCCAAAGAAACCCCACATCAGAAAGAACATCGCTCATCAACTTTTCAATCACTTTGGAATCTTTTGTATTAATGATATCTTCAGTTCCCCCGAGCTGACAACTCAATGGAAGATAAGAGAGCGTGGCACAAGCAATTTGGTCGCCATTTCCACTTATCTCGAATGTATTCGTGAAGACAGAACCTGGATAACGTTGTTGGAGCCATAGCAGTTCTTGAACGAAGAGGGTTGCTGCGTGATCACCGTTGACTGTTGCATACTCTGTTGTGCAATCAAGGACTCTGATTGTGTGCCATTCACGAGAAGCACGAGCTCTGGCATTGAATACCCTGTAAGTCGATGTTTCTGCTATGAGCTTGAAATCTTCATAAAGGAGCTTGGTCTTGGGAGGAATTGTGAACTGTTTCTCTTCTAATTCATCGTCATTTGGAAGCATTTTCTTGTTTTCTGTTGACCTTTGGTTTTGAGATTTGAGAGAGAATAAATTTTAACCTTGTAACTCTTGATTTGCTTATCACTTTTCTAAGTGTTAATTTATTTCTCTCTGAAGTATTCCTTAATTTTCTTTAAAGAAAAAATCTTTTCACACCTATCAGAAAATCGATACTGTGCAACAGCAAAAAATATGATAACAGTATTTCAGGCAGCTTTTCTTCGAACTGGGATCTCCCTAATGATGGTGATGATTCTGATAATCTTAATTTACTAGAAATGGGAGAATTTCTCATAGATTGCTCCTAATAATTCATTTATTCAGGTGGGATCTTTATAGGAAAAGTATACTAAATACAAACAAAAATTCTGGCTTTTTGTACTGTAGAGTTTCTGAGGCTTCATAAACTCGTTTTCTATTCTTGCAGCAAGTAGAGTTAACCTCAAGAAAGGTAACTTAAGATGACAGTTCTAACTTTGTAGAAATAGAAATTTGCTCATGTAAGCAGTTTCTTCTAGAGTATGTACAGCCATGGGCCGAGTTTCAAAAAGACAAAGAATTCGTGCAACTTTATTATGATCTTGAAGCTTTCTTATTTAAACAAGAAATGACTCGCCTTCGAAGGCTTTCTGTCCGGCTATGTGTTGTCTAAGGCTTTTAGAAACTGCTGATGAGCTCAAGAAGAAAAGCAACTTCTTAAAGATTTGAGAAAGTGGTGGAATTCAAATCGTTCAGCCATCAGCATCAACTCTGCAGAATTCAATCCAAAGACTCCAAAGACTCTAAAGAAGAAGACAAGAGAGGCGGCTAATAGCTTGTTTTGAAGAATAAAGAGAATTCATTATAATTATGAAGACTAATAATATTATTAAAGTAAAGAAGCGGTCCACTTGCTTGGTTTGTAGTGAGAAATATAGGTGGTTTATAAACCCATTTGAAACTACAAATTCGTGAAATATATTAATTGTTGTTGTATTGCTGATCGGGGTTTCTGTTATCATATCTAAAACCAAGCGACAGATTTAATAAGTTAGATTTCTTATCATGAACGAGCGTATGATGGAGGGATGTGTATAAATTGAATGTATCGATGGCAAGGATATTAAATAAGACCTCAGAATATTCTTAGACTGAATGAGTATGAAATGAATTCTGCTTAGCCAAGAGCTTTTGGCCGATTCATTTAGATTGTGAAGGGAAACTGTCTGAGATGCACAGATGCAAAGATTCGATGGCTTTGAGTTTTGAGTTGAAGGCAAAAATCCGAAAATAACTAAAGAATATACAGAAAGCCAATAGTGAGTAATTAACGCATCGATATTCAAAAGGCCTCTTGAACATTCTGCTCCCAGCTAACTGAATACTTTCATAACTCCGTTCATATTCTATTACTTTTCTAGTTTCTAAGCGTTAAATCTCTTCTTTATCGCATGCACTTAAAATCTAGAGTTAGAAACTGGGAAACAATTCCAATTAATCTTTCGGACTCTATCACTACAAAAGCATCGGTCGAAATCAAAATATAAATAGCTTGAACATAAATTTTAATTTTGCTAAAATGATAGATATATGAAATGCTGGTCCACATTTTTATCTTTTACAGTATTTGTATGCAGGTTCCTCGGAGTTTTTTAAAATAAAATAATTCATTCAGGAGCACAATCCGTTTGTAAAATATGAAACGTGATCGGATTTTTTGATTTTTTAATCAGTTGTTTCCTTTTTGAATTTGCAGGTTTGCTTTTTCATTCTATTTCTGGCAATGTTACTCTATTAACATCACAGTATGTCTTTTAGCTATATTAGAGCAACGCATCAAAATCATAATCATAACAATTCCGAATTATATGCCATCTATTATCCTGATTTACTTAAGCTTAAAGACTACTTCATGAAGTTGAAACGTACGAAAAAAATAGGATATCTAAGACACTAAATTAGCAGCACCAATGAATTAAGAGCAAGAGAAATTAATTCAAGTCAAACCCATGATTTGAGAGTGAAACAAACGGAGATTTCTAATAAAAAAGGAAAAACTAAAGTGTAAATCAAATTTTCAGCTAGGCTATACTTTTGACTCTTTTAACTATCGTGATATGTAATTATTTTCTTAGGACTACCATAAAGAGCAATGGTGCTAGTAATAAGCAGATATGTGGATGGACATACTCAACCAATTAGTGATCCATTGTGTGTTAAAGTTCCCTTATCATTGAAAAGCTGGGCTCGCATTTTTCCGAAGAAGCAAACTTAAGAAAATATCATTTTCTGTTTGTTGTGTGAATGTTCAGTTTTCCTAAACCAATTGTTTGTTTTTCAGATCGGGAGAATACATGATAATATTCTGAAAAATAAGGAAGAATAGTATATTATCACTGACATATGCAGTTCTAACACACTATGGTGATTATCCTCCCAAAATGCTTCTTCTTGTGGCTACTTCTCTCGTGTGATTATTTGCATTGATTTTTTCTCAAATGAAGCAGACTGACATAGCATCATCTAAGCAGAAAGCGGAATAGCCGTTTGAGTTATTAATCAAACAGTGAAATTTACTCCCATCTGAGGTGTTTCCAGTATATAGCTTTTTTCCAGTCTTGAAGTCCAATAGTGCCGCTGTCTTATCAAATGAAGCACTCGCAATCATATCACCGCTTGGACTCCATCTCACACAACGGATTTCGCCTAGAAAATTACAATTAGAAATTCGAAATAATTTATTAAACAAATCAAAAATATTACCTGTGTGAATGTTATCAAAAGTTTGGGCAATCTTTGATTTTCGTTTGTCAAAGATCTTCACTTGTCTCTCGGTGCCACCTGAAACCAATATATTTCCATCGCTCTGGCATACATCAATCCACATCGTATAATCTAAACAGATACGAATGTCAAGTCAGACCAAAGACATCAAAATAAATCAATTCAAACGTAAAATTAAAAGATCATTCCTCTTTTTCCAATTGAAAAGAGAGACAACATCTTTCTCTCATTATTTTCTTTGAATTGTAAACCAAGTGAAGTCGAAGAAGAAGAGAAACAATAAAAATTAGTTGTACTTACTCTCTGCTTCATGTTCAATTTGAATCGGCTCCTTCAAAATGAAAGCTTTCTTCTCAACATCTAGGATGTTGAGGAGTCTCTTATCATACTTGACAAATAATAGTGGCTCATCAGGATTAGAGCTCCATCTGCAACGACCAGTACAATCTAAAGAGTAATTATGATAAGAGTAAGAGAACTCCGATGCTGTCAAGAAATTATAACAAAAAGTAGAACAAATATATCTGGTAATGAGAGAAAGAAAGAAGAAGAAAGAGTTTTACCTCCATAAAACGGTTCTACCTTCATGTTCAGGTGGAAGTGATAACTGTCAGTGTTCACATCTGATATTAAACAGACTCCATAGCGGTCGATCGTTGCTTCAGTCTCCCCATTAGGACTGAAATCAAGACTGGTGATGAGATTCCCTAGATACAAACATATTAAAACAAGTCTAATATAGGAAATAGATTTCTTAATTACCTGCTTTGGTACTATATTGGGAGTACCATCTCGATTTTCGGATGAGTTTGACAATGCCATGGGACTTCGATGTGCCAAAATTGTACAGATGGTAAGCTATCTTCCCTGCAACACAAATTGCTCCAAGAAAGTTCCTTCTTGGGTTATAGGTCACATCTCCATAACCAGTTACTAGAAAAGAGAAAAGATGAGATAGATTTTTAATTAATGATGATTCTACCTCCAACAACTTCGGTAGCCGAATATATTTTCTTAGTTTGACCTTTCCTTGAGACATCGAACACTTCTAGATTAGCACACTTACTAAAGCGGTGATGAACAGAAACGAGTAATCCTGTATTGGTGATTTCTTTCAAATGAGTCCTGCTTTCGAAGCCTTAATGTATTGTGATTGAATTTGAATCAGAAATGAAAAACTGAAAAATACCGGGAAACAAAGTGAGTTTCACTCCATCGAAATTAGCAAATTTTTGCTTTGTTTCGAGTTCAACAACACTAATCTTATTATTCCAGTATGAGGACCAGGCGAGCAGCTTCGGCTTTGAAGAGATGTTGTCTATTGAGCAAAAGCAATTAATGTAAATGGTCGTGACCAAAAATGATGAAGATAGAGAGCATAATACCGATGATTGTTGATGGTTTATTTGGAGAACCGCTCTCAGTCTCATCTTGCGATTGCTCTGATTCCTCGTCGACGAGATTGAATGAATCCCCTTTTGCCTTTGGAAGCATTTTCTTGTTTTCTGTTGACTTTCTTGTTTTGAGATTTTTTTAGATTAGAGAGTGAATAAATTTTAAACTCGTTAATCTTGAGTAATTAATTAACTGTCCGAGTTTTAATTTGGTAACTCTCTCAAGTCTTTATTAATTACGTGAACTGAGTAGAAAACAGATATTACTAACTGTTACTAAACCTTTTATTCAGAGACGAAATCGTAATTTTGAAGTCTAGTCTACCTCTTTTTATAGTTTTTAAGTATTACTTGAATCTCAATAATGCAGACATAAATCGTATTTTTTCTCGTGCCATATCATATCACAAAACTTCTCTCAACTAAATAATCATCAGGCTATCTCAACTCAAATTCCAAACTAAGAAATGACGCATTTTCATTCATCGAATTTCTTATTCACAATCTCTGATTTCGGATCTACCAAAAGGAAGCAGCTGTAACTCGTGTAATTTGGTCTCGAAATATGAACTATTCCAAGGAGTCTGCACCTCTAAATTTTAAGGAAGGTGTTTAAAATCACAACTATTAGAAAACCAATAGCTGAAAGAATTTCTTCGATTTAAGTTCGATGAATAATTGGAAGAAAATCGAGATCAAATGAGAACGATTTAGAGCGATCGAACTTTCTTTAATTAAAATTGCCATGTCGATAAATCGTGATCACCGATAAGGAGCACCATCCAATTTCGAAAATGATAGGAAAAAATATGCAGCTCATAGCCTCCAATTTTAGTTTTTTTCATGCAGCATGTTTATTATTTAAGTCTGACTGAGAAAGAACCAAAAACGTTGAATTTTCATCTTATTTCACTATTTGGAAAGCTCTACTTGAGTAGCTCCTGACGAGTTCTGGACAAATGAAGTTCTGAGTCCGAGACTCTACTGAATAGCTTGCTTTTATTAAACTGTGCTAAAATTTGCATTTCTCTGTTGTTGAACTAAATTTTAGATAAAGCTCTGATAAAATGAATAGAATAATTTCAACGATTTGACAATGCCATGCAAGGAAGACCAAAAAAAGAGCGAACCTTTTTTGGTTGCATGTTTTGAGGTTATAATTGAATAGAGTCCGAAAGGAGCTTTCTTCTTTGCAAATATTTTGTAGTACTGAAATTTTTCTTATTGTGATCTGAAAATTATTCACGATTTACAAGAAAATATTTGTGTATCTAAGCTTCGAATTTCGATCAGCTAATTGAGAGCCGATTTTGTCCTTAGACTTCCTTTATGATTTAAACACTCGTCAATTTGGTTTTCTGATAGAGCAAACAAATGTATCATGAGACTGTGATATGTCAAGGAAAAAAGGATATGCTTACTTAATAATTCCCCATACAAATCGTCATCATCAAGATTTATTCTCTCAATATATCTTTTTCGCCTTGGTTGACGTGATGATTAACTTTCTCAAAAGAAATCAATAAAACCTGAAATGATAAAATTTGGTGTTTTTGAATAAACAGTGGAAGTTTACCCTTGGTCTTTCCAGAATAAAGCTGTTTTCCAGTCTTAAAGTCAGTTAATGCTAATGAAGCAAGTGCAACCATAACACCACTTGGACGCTATCTCGCACAATTGATGTGATCTAGAAAACAATAATTCAGACATAAGAAATAATTTTATTAACTTAAATTTAGCAGTTTCTGTTTGCTCATTTGTGCATTGCTTTTCCAAATATCCTCAAATTAATTAAATCCATAAATTTTCGAATGGCATCATAAAGTACGGATACTCACAGAAAACAAAGAAGTTTGCGTCAAGATCCGAAAGTATGTAGCAAAATTAGTATCTACCGATATATGGAAAATCTTGTATCCCAACCCTCTCTCTCAGTTAGAAAGTCCAGAGTAGAGGACGAGAGGATTGAGAATGATGATGATTCAACAAAGATGATTTTAATGATAAGAATTATTTTCAAAGAAAATTTCTAAAGTTTACATCAGTCATGTTCATGGATAAACCCACAGTATATTACTTGTTAATTTGCATCTTTTGTTGGCTTTTTTCTTTAATTTAATTTAAATGACCAATGAAATACAGTATATTTATATATCTATCATAGTACAAATGCTTTAAATACGTTATTTCAAAACACAGAACGAGTTGAAACAGAAATTATAGGAGTAAGGAAGGGATATTTTGTTAGGTCAATACTCATCATACATATTTTGATGTAATTTATTTTGAATATGCGAGTGAGTTAGTGAGTTAATTAATTAATCGCTCCTCTTAAAATTTTAATCATGAAGTCTACTTACAATGTCACTACGAATTCAAGCTGAAAAATGAAAAAAAAAACCTGATTTTCTGCTCATGTTGATGCAATTCTTAATCTGACTTCGGCTGAAGTTAATTTTTTGGTCTGGCTCCTTCAGTTCGTTCCCGTTTATGATGGCGAAAAATTGTCCGCGGCCAGAAACGATTGGTTGATAAAGAATCCACAAAACAGAGTTTTCTGAAGGTAGGCCAGTTTCTTGCTCATCAAGAAGAATTGATCACAGAACATTTCTCTACAGAGATTAATTTATTCAATTCATGATGAATCATACAAACTGAGGAAAGAGCAGCAAACCACGAAGACCACGATTCAGAAGATCCACCAAAGTGTTCTAAGAAGAATGCGTGATGAATAATGAAGGCTGAGGACACTTCAATGATACCAAAATGCAGATTCCGTTCGATTATCAAGTTATTCAAAAAATGGAGGAAGGTAGCCGACAAATATCGTGCTGCAAATCATATCTGCTTGATTTTACTCTTCTCAAGGCTCTTCAGCGGCTGATAGTAGTCTGATTCAGGCTCTCTTGAGGCAAATATTCGATATTAGTGGGAAAAATGCGAAGTGCTGAAGAATTCAAACAGATCCAACGGCCAACTTTCTCCAACAGAAGGAAAAGGTTCCTTACATCAAAGATGAACCTCTGGAAGTGAATTACAGTATGTTCTTGACCAGAATTTCATTGTCTACTTCTTCCAAGTCAATCGTCTAATTATGCGGATACAGGTTCAGAAATCGGTCCAAAGATTCATATCCGCTGGACTTCAATCCACTGTCATATCCTGGGAATTACCTGCCCCAAGAAGTATGCTGTTGTAAAGAAAATCGATGCCTTCAAATTTTGAATAACTTCGTTTGCCAACTTATTTTGTTAAAAAGTAAACTACTTTTCCGCAAGCCCGACTCAAATGTTCTATGAGTCTGTTTCATGCGAGCCACATGAGGAGTTACATAAAGTTCAGAAATGAGTTTTGAGCATAAGCTGAATAAAATCAGATTTCTTCTCCAATATATGTATAAGCTAAAGCGAGTATTACACAGAAAGAGCAATTCCAAAGTATTTTAACTAGCTCTTGCTAATTAGTTGTAACATAGAGTCTCATTGCTTGTTGTTGTTTTAAAACATGAATATAACATCTATCACAATGAATTTCGTTTAAAAGAGATAGATTTGAATATTTATAATCTCTGAGTCGTCATTTTACATAATATTTCATACTAATATCCCTTCAGCAACTGCGCAAGCTGTAAGATTTTAAAAAATCTAATGAGTAAATCATAATTTTTCGACATATATTTCTGCTCTTGTCGCCTCCTGTCTATACAATCTTGCTCAGAGACTCTCCGAGTCTTAAACTGCTTTTTTGGGAGCGAGTTTCAGCTAGGAAGAGTCGATTTAAACTGAAATGGCTCCTTCCAATTGATTCCCTTTGTGTTGAGATAAATAGGACATTTTTGCTCCTTATTTCTTGTATCTCATGTTATTATGCTTCATTTCTCATAACGAATGGAAAGAGAAATTCTATAAATATTCGATTTAATGAATCAAAGCAATATCTTTTTGGCTGCTACAAAAAAATTGATTTGAGTTATCATGTTGACTGCTTTATTTTGATTTTTGCATCCACAAAGCAAAATTCCAAAGTCACTACCAAAAGAATTATTCGAAGGAATCGCATTCTAATTAAAGGGTCTCGAGCTGGCAGACGATCCGAATGGAGTAATGTGAGGTTTATATTCAAGTCAGGCGATAGTAATGCTATTTTTTCTCATCAGAGTAGCCGGAGAGCGTTCTATTGCGCGTTCATCTCTAATTCGCTTAGAAATTCTTTTAATCCGAAGTAATGTATGTCTCTCCAAGAAAATTTGTATTTTAATAGCTTTCCGGATTTTAACTAAGACACCTGATTCAAATGGAAATCTAGCAAAAAGCTTAAGATGAAATGTATTTGAAAATGACCTTCGGAAGGCTCTCTATAAAAGTTAGTTTCTTCTGATCCATAAAATATCAGACCAAATCCTCAAAACAAACTCAAAGGTCTTTGGGACCCTTTTATTAATCTCTCTACAGAGGCGTTGACCTTGAAGAACTAAACTTGCTTTCAGAAGGAGAGCCGAACTCAAAGTAGGCCCGTATTCTTCTTTGGGAACCATCCAAAAACCAAACTTAGACTCTCAAAGTTTTTACAGCTTCGAGTCATTTTAGGCTGAATCGTTTTTCGTCTCACCTATGGTTGGAATCATATAGCGCTTAAAGCTCTTTCTCTTTTTTTTTTACAAATTCTTGAATCAGACCTTCACTCAGTCCAACTGGAATTAAAGTAAGGAAATTTACCAAAATTAAATTTGATACAAGTTTGCATAGAAGAATACAAGCTTCGGCCTATACAATTAACTATTTTACAGCGGAAATAAAAGATGTTTCTTTATCTAAAAACCTAGAGATCGATGGCAATTACTGTAATACTTGAATAAATAGCCGGTCCTGTTTTGTCGCCTTTTTAAAAACATACTGAGTGATCACGTTATTATATAGACTTCTTAAGCCAGAATTAATGCAGTGGGCTGGACTATCTTACTCAAGGATGTAATGTTAATCGCTTCTAGAAGGCCCTTTGCTTCCTTGTTTTTATTGTGATAATTGCCTCGAATTCCCATTAAATGAAGCAAACAGACATGGCAAAATCTTTGAGAAATCAAAAATGATAAGAGCTGAGGGCGATTAAAATTTACTCCGATCCGAAGTCGCTCCTGTGCGAATGACCTCTCCAGTTGTAAAGTCCAATAATTTTACGTTTGTATCCGTTGAAGCGCTTGCTATCATATTTCCCTTCGAATTCCATCTCACACAACAGATCCAGTCTTGAAATTTTTCAGAAATATTAATTCAGGAACAGCTCTACACATGAAAATATTATTTGTTACCTTCATGGACCAAACGAAAGGTTTTAACGATTTTAGCTTCTCTCTGATCATAAACCTGGATATCACCAGCGTCACCACCCGCTGCTAACAAATTTCCGTTACTTTGACAGACGTCAATCTAGTTAGTGTAGTCTATCAAGATACTCATAAATAACGCTAGAAGAACGAAATGACAGGCTTTATAATCTATAGTTAGAAAAGAACTACTCGACAGAATCTAAATTATTCAGTAACCGAATATCTTCCAAAAAAAATCACAAGGAAAAGCAGGTAAAGCAAGTAATGAGCATTACCTCCACGATCTAGTTTAATAGGGACCTTCAGAGCTAGCGTCTTTTTCTCAACATTGAGAATGTTTAATTGACTTCCGTCGTACTTGATGAATAAGAGAGGCTCGCCGATATTTGTGCTCCATCTACAGCTTC
>ENA-UOTX01001116-UOTX01001116.1-compost-metagenome-genome-assembly--contig:-NODE-1116-length-22298-cov-7.827686_pt1 | contig 22298 bp, 17 predicted proteins | sample MGYA00238143_ERZ746982 | MGnify/ENA primary metagenome ERZ746982 (study PRJEB28758, sample SAMN06268862) | compost metagenome | isolation source: single cell | place: USA: California, Emeryville, Joint... | reverse complement strand
GGATGACGATGTGTCGGTTATGAATCACTCGTTATTAAACAAATTAAATAAACAGTCAAATAAATTAAGTAAATTCACTTACCTTTGAGCATTGCTCTGTGTAAACCTCCAAAATAGCTGAGAAACACCTAAGTTAATTTTAAAAGGCAAAGGATTCCTGAAGGAAAGAACGTGAAATTTCAGTAGTCATTCTTTTCTTCTGTTCCAAATGAATATTTTCGGTTATCGCTACGGAAATGAATGAGAAAGCACCTTCTCTGAAAAATGGTGCTCTAATATTAATAGAAATGCTGTATGGAATGACATATGATGAGAAATGGCAATTGCAAACTAAAATATTGAAAGAGATAGATATTGTATTTCTTTAATGAGTTCATCATTTGAATTTTCACTCTTGATTTCTCGAAAGATCAATGCTACTATAGCCGATAAGAGCACCCGTTCCCCTCGTAGCATGCAAGCGCCTCAGATATCGAATTTAGCAGAGTAGATTGTTCTGCATAGTGTCTCTTAAATAGCATGATGTCTCAACTTATTCTATATTGGTTATGCAGCAAAGAGGTTCTATATTTCATTACTGAATTCTGAAAATTATGAATTTCTGGAGTTGGTTTGTTGTGAAAACCTAAAATCCATTAAGTAATTGATGCTCCATCCTAGAAGCTTATTTTTGAGTAAAAAAGTTATTCCATATTCTTAGTATCAAATACACCAACAATTGTTATGACTTCATCTTATCGATAGATGTTCTTATGTATTTATTATGGAATTTCTTAATCAAGCAAATTATCATATCACATTTAGCATTGATCAAACTTTTTTGACCTTTCTTGTCAATAAAGGCTCCAATTATGAAGGACGTTCCTCTATTGCTTCCAGCTGCACATTCTCTCAATCTTATTTTCAAACAGCCAAATCGAGAAATCATAATCAAGAGGAATTTTTAAAATTTTTATAGATGACAATAATTTTGAAAAATGTAAGAAGTGATTCCTGTTTTTTCTCTTCGTCATCGTCCAGATCGTGCAAAACCAAATTCAGGTTCCTATGAATGTTAGCTACATAAGCTCTGGAAACGGTTCCAAAAAAAGTTCCACATTTTGTTTAACTACTCTATCTTTTGAATTAGAAGAAGCAATATGAAACTGAAATTTTTCCAGAAAAACAAAAAACAAAGAAAATTGCTTAAGTTTATCAACTAGTCCTCCTATCATTAGAAAATTTGATCTGTAGAGGTTGTGCGAGATAGCAACTGTTTTCAATTGGAGTACTGACCGTCCGAAGTAATTTCAAGGTAGAGCCTGAATGATAGCACCGTTGAGCTTCTCCTTTGTATCGCATGTAAAGATGAGTTTATTTCCTTCAGTTCAGAGAATAAATCTCGATTTTTACAATGTTAACATACGTAATTCAAATCAAGAATCACGTTTCGGGAGTTCAACAAATTCGAGCTTGTCAAGTTCAGATTTTAGCATGAAAATGTGAGACGGCAGCCTCAACTCGTTATTTGGTAATCGGATTCTGTGTGACAAGTTTTCGTATTATGATGGTTGAAACTTTCAAATTCGATAAACTTCGAGACGAGTTATTTTCTTTGGTTAAAAATGAATCGAGATTAGCTTTTTATGTATTTAAAATTTTATTCAGTATTAATTAAACCATAATTGACTTGCATGGAGAAAACTACGTTTGAGCGCATCCGCACCATGTAGACACAAACTTCCAAATATGTTAGATAGCTCCCACGAGGCTGCACTGGAAAATTCCTAGGTACGTGATTCACGAACCTTAGAACAGTGAATCCTAATCCTCGCGATTCAAACTGAATTCCTTCAAGAGTCACGTCAACGTAATTTTTAAATCCAGCGGAAAATGAAACAATAATTAACAAAAAAGCACTAAAAACTCAATTTATCAACCTAAATCCACAAAATTTAATGGGCAACAAGACAAGCACTGGGCCTCGACCGAGACTTGTAATCGTCGGAGGCAGTTGGGCCGCAGTTGAAACTTACAAAGCTCTCCACAAAGAGTTTGATAACAAAATCATTGACAGCAAAGATTTCATCGAAGTCACACCTGCCATGCACTACTACTACACCGGCCAAATCCCCCATGAGAAAATCTCTTTGCCCTTTGAGGATTCTATTCTTAGAGGCACCCATATTCATGGGAAGGCTATTGAACTTCAAGCCAATGCTGTGGTTGTTCAAACTGCAGATGGCCTCAAGACAATTGAATTCGACTACTGTCTGGTTGCAACAGGTGCTCTGTATCCTTCGGATATGAAGCCAAATTTCGAATTTAAAACCCTTCATGAGTACAGAATCAAAATCAAGGCCGTCCAAGATAAAGTCCTCAACGCCAAAAAAGTGCTTGTAAGAGGAGCGGGAGTTGTCGGTGTTGAAGTGGCGACTGAGCTCGCGGCTATTGGAAAGCAGGTAGTTCTTGCCTGTCGCGGAGGGAAAATCCTTCCGAAATTCCCTCCCAAGGCACAAAGGAGAGTGCAGCCTTGCATTGATGAAGTAGGAGTCAAAGTAGTTGATTCTAATCAATCAGCGCCTTCAGCTGAGGACTTCGACCTCGTTTACGATTGCACTGGAAATACTTACCCCATTGAGGATAACATCTTGAATAAAAACTTCTTGAACTACCGAGATGACAAGGGAAGAGTGCGAGTCAATGACTTTTTCCAGATTTGTGATGAGAAATTCAATCCTATCCATAATATTTTTGCAGTGGGAGACTGCTGTATTACACAAGCGAATGAAGAGAAAAACATTAACAACTTACGAAATGGAGTGAAAATCGTAGCGCATAATCTCAAGGAGCTCGCTCATAAGGGGAAAGACGGTAGATTGAAATTTAAGTGCTTCCCAAAAGAGCGCAGCAAACTTCCATTAATGGCGCTGGTTAGCTTGGGACGTAGATCGTTGCTTGTTATGGGCAGCAAGACCATGAGAGGCGAGTTTCTTACAAAAATGAAGAAAAGTATAGGTCCAAAGATCATCAAAGAGCTCACTCTGAAAGAAAGAAAACGAAGCAAGTCGCAATAGCGCATATTTGATTAGCTTTATTTTATTTTGAAAAGTATTTATATCAAATTTATGAAAATTGACAGTGAATTCTGGTCTATCTCTTTAATTTCATAGGGCAATCACCATTATCATACATACGCCTGATCCAAACTGGGAAATTTTCTATTTGAAGTCTGCAAACGAGAGTTTATTCTAGCTTATGGGCAGTCTCGATTCTAAAATCAAGCTCCCCTTTTCCACTCTTAATAATGTAGATTTTTTGTTTGCCTAAAGGAACATCAACCAAGAAATTTCTATTTTCATTAAATTTCTCAGGCTCCATTACTTCAAAAGCACCGGAGATATTAAAGTTGATTTTGATCGTTTCTTTCAGCCGATATCCAGCGTTAGGGTTGTTGCAATAGAATAAGATGGTCCCTTTGAGGTACGTCGTAGAGCATTTCATCAGCCCTTCAATTCCCATCTTCTCAAAGGTTTGCATGGTAAAGCCAGGGTCTCTTTTCGATGGTTGATCTGGGCTCTAATATAAGCAAGAGCAAACTCGTTCATTATTTCCTTGTAATTTTCACGAAGTTTCGGGAGTTCTTGGAGTTCTACAGGCTGGACACTGTTTGTGGTGATCACAAGGTCATTGCAGTAATCCTGGATCCAATACGTTTCGATAAACAGCAGATACTCGCCTTTTTCCAGCGGCACATGAAAATCTATCGATCCTGTATTCGCGTTCGCACTACAATCATGAGCCTTCAATGCTTTAGTTTTAAATTCTCCAAGCCATGCTCACATTAAAGAGCATTGATAGTTCGATGGCGAGCTTTTTTTAATGAAATGCCTTTCGTCTTTTTGGATGATGGAGATGTAAATGTCTTGAGTCTCTTTAACGATGATTTTGACCATAGATACGTTTTGGGGATGTTGACTTTTTTGCTTGATCTTTAGTGAAGAAAATTGGTAGTTTGGATGGTACATGCAAACCGTCAAATTCTGAAAATTCTTTTGAAGAGTATTGATTGTGATTCAAAACGTTGCATTGTCCTTTAGGACATTACTATTGTGCTTTTTCAGGACAATCTCATCCAGTTTTTGCGATTGCGTTGCTAATTCTCCAAAACAACCCGCTTTTCTCCACGGATTCCTCAATTGCACGACTCCCTCCTTGATCTGATCATCGAGCTCGATCTCAAAAGCATTCAGGACCGAATAAACATGATTATACAATACTCCTTCAGAATTAACGTTTGTCCTGCAGTATTATTCATTGATTCTTTGGAAGTCGCAACAAGGAAAAATCCTTTAGCTAGCATCATAGTGATGTACAACCACAGTAGATCAAGTCTATCTCCAGCTCTTTCTTCCAATAGGTCCTAGTGCTCAGTTTGCGCTCCAGTTAGAGCGCGAAAAGTGATTAAAGAGCTCCCGCCTTCTAATGCTTGATAGCTACCGTATAGCTTGGCGAAAGCTTTCTTCAGAAGCGCAGCGCACTGTTGATTATCCATATTAGTTGTGAAAGGTAACACTGAAAGCTGGCTATCATAAGGAACGAAGTTGTCAATAATTATCGTCACCCATTCACCCGAATCGCACAGTGTTATTGCATAGCAACCTTCTTTCGTATATTCTTGAGGGTAGAACAGCCGCTTGATAAATTTTTGAGGAAGAATGTAAAACAACTGATGAGGAAGCAATCACCAATGATGCCCTGCCGAATAAAACTAGGCTTGGACTCATGTCCGAATAAAGTTATTCTTGGAACTAGTTCATTATCTAACCGTTTCTATGTAAAGTATTTGGTTTGGGGGAATTCAGCTTGATGATAAGCGATTGAATTGAGAGCAGCTGGAAACTGAGTGTCCGTGTACGATTCAGCTTTAGAACGACAAGTTCCTAAATTTTGGTTATATTTTCGATTGCTGCTTTATTCGCGTGATTAAATTGAGGCTTGATTAATTGATTTGATGGGGCCATGGCTTTATTTCCAGTTTTAGACTCTTCGAATTTGTTGTTATTGTTGACAGTTCTCGTTGGAACGGATAGTTTTGGCTTCACCACCATTGTTTTTACAGTTGGCGAGCTGGCTTTGGAAATAAAATTTGAGGCAAGTGGCTTTGTGCTCTTCGGAACTGACGTACCAGAAGGCAAATTCTTTGCTATTGTAGGATTCGATTTAGGAATGGGATTTGATTTTGAAGTGAAATTAGAACCGGCCGCCGTTGAGGTTTTAATAGTGGAATAGTGGGTGACTTGAGATTGAAGTTTGAGGGATTCTGTGCTATGGATATTTGAAGATGAGCTGTCGGCTTCTTGTTTAAGGTGGTATTAGTAGATTTTTCTTAGATGGTGATTGAGAGCGACCTTGAGCTCCTTTCGTTGAGTTCATACTTTGTTTTGTAAAGAATTTATTTATAAAAAATCTAAGCATTTTCAGCTTTAAATGGCTTTCGCATGGTTATCAGAAATTCTGCTGGTTTATGTGAATAATTTGGTGGTTTCATTTCTTATCCCTGAAAACCGCCAGAATCCCAAGAATCTTTCGGTTTCCTCAGAGCTGTGTTGACATATCTCAAATAAGGGACTGAAACAGTTCTGATAGAGTGCCAAAAGATATTATTGAGAGATTTTACCTTCCTTTTTAGTCAAACTATATTTTTATATATGTATGTACAGTACAACTCAACAAATGATAGCTAACTTGAGGTATTGAGAGTGGGAGTCTTGTTCTCGCTTGTAAAGGAATTGATTTCAATGAGAGTTTGAGAAGAAGCTCCTAAAAAGCATTGTTTTCCAGACATTCTCATCATCAACTATGCGGCAACACTTACAAAATTTAAGTTTGAAGCTGCGAGCTCACTCATGATATAAAAAACTATCATAGCCTTTGAAACGCGGCCTTTAAGAGGGTATTTTATGAATTACTTCGGGAATCTCACCGAAATTAATTTAAATTCAGGATCTTTAAATGGGAAACAAATCAAGCCCTTCGCCGCGTCCGAGGCTCGTTATCATTGGCGGAAGTTTCGCTGGGATGGAAGCTTATAAAGCTCTTCACAAATTCTTCGACATCAAAGTCATCGACGCAAAAGATTTCTTCGAGGAAACTCCAGCAATGCACTACTTTTACACCGGTCAAATTCCACATGAGAAACTATCCGTGCCTTACGAGCATTCCATCATAAAAGATAGTTTTATCCATGGAAAAGCTATTGAACTGCAATCGGATGCAGTTATCATCCAAACCATAGACGGCTTCAAGACAATCGAATTTGACTTCTGCTTGATTGCAACTGGCGCCACGTATCCTTCTGATATGAAGCCTAATTTCGAGCTTAAGACCCTTGACGACCACAGGATTAAAATCAAGGCGATTCAGGAAACAGTTCTAAATGCTACGTCCGTATTGGTACGAGGAGCTGGAGTTGTCGGGGTTGAAGTTGCAACTGAGCTTGCAACTCGTGGAAAGAACGTCGTCCTTGCCTGCCATGGAGGACAAATACTCCCAAGGTTCGCTCCGAAAGTGCAGCGCCGAGCTAGGCCATGTCTTGACGCCGCTGGAGTGAAGATAGTCGATTCGGACAACACGCTCCTCTCAACCGAAGACTTTGACCTCGTGTATGACTGCACTGGGAACATCTTCCCAACAGAAGATAACATTCTGAACAAAAATTTCCCAGAGTACCGTGATGAGAAGGGGCGGGTGCGAGTCAACGAGTTCTTTCAAATTTGCGCCGAAGATTACAAGCCCATTGAGCATATTTTCGCCCTAGGTGACTGCTGTATCACCATAGCGAACGAAGAGAAAAATATCCCTAATTTACAAAAGGCTGCCAAAGTCGTGTCGCATAATTTGAAAGAACTTGCGACGAAAGGGAAGAATGGAAGACTGAGATTCAAGCGGTTCCCGAAACTACGCAGCAAGATTGGAGTTCTGGCGTTGATTAGCTTGGGGCGGAAATCGCTGTTGGTTTATGGCAGATTGACCATAAGGGGAGAATTTTTGACGAGAGTCAAGAAAGGTTATGGTCCAAAGACTGTGAGAGAATTCACGTTGAAAGAAAAAAGAGTGAAATAACTGTTTCCTTTGGAAAATAATAACTTCCTTTAAGTTATTCCCTCAATACAATAATATATAAGATATAATTCAAAATCATTCCTTGTCCTTCATATGAGTTGATCAAATAATATTCTTATTAATCAGTTTAAAACCAAAGAAATGCTTAACAAAAAATTAAATTATTGAGGTGAGCTTACTTACAAGCAAACACTCTGTTCTCTTTAATCTCTATTTCTATTCCTCTTTATGATCTTACATAAGCTGTGCCTGTTATTACCTAATTGGTATAAATTCCACTTAATCATAAAAAGAATTAATTGTTTAAATTGCTTATGCATCTATTTACGTTTTTCTCACACAAAGTACATTTTATCATTTTATACAGCATTTTTTTAGATACTATTGATAATTCATTGAGAAAGACAAAGTTTGGTAAAGATTTTTCAAGAAATAAATTTGAGAGGACTACTTAAACAGCAAAGACCTATTAGGCTTAGTAAACCAGAAGTTATTGTTCACCTTTTGTTTCAGGCAGGAGCAAATCGTTCGTTTTAAAGAAATTTTCCACCCATTTCTTCCCAAAAATTTCAGCGCCATCTATCCTAGAAGGCTTCTCAATAAGCCATTCAGACAAGAAAACATAGCGGATGTGTTCAACCCCAGCCAAGATATTATTCGCATTCATTAGCTCATATATCAAGCCGTTATCATCGATATTTCTAATGAACTCGAGAGTAATTAGTCTAAACACTTCTTTAAAAGTGACTTGAGTGTCCCAGTCACGGTACGTGAACAGCTCTTTCATTGAATTGCGTTCTCCTCGCTGTGCGTTATTTATCCTCTCTCGAATCACATTGACATCGATACAATAAGCGGTTTTGAAATCTTCCTTTCCATAATCTTTAAACACTTTCTTCAGACCTTCTATCCACGAAACAAACGATTTTGTTTTCTGCCTGAGAAACTCCTCCTTTTGCGTCTCTGAGAAAGCCCAGCGTTGTTGATTATTCTTGAACAAATAATTTTTCATGACTTCGGTGATTTTGTCCGTGTTGTTGAGGACATACGCGATGACTTTTTTCATGTGCACTTTCAAGAAATGCCTTCCGACATCTTTAGGCAGCTCAAAAGGTTTTTTCCCAGGGCGCTTTTTGGGTGCCTCTGGTGTGAATTTACTCGCAAGGGCATACAGATCCAATCCGCAGTCTTTAAGGGGTGTTGTGAGATCATCAGTGATAGGAGAAAGGTTGTTTATCAGCGTTGAGGCTAATGGAACTTTCAAATCTTCAGCAACTTCCTTTGGCTTTGAGATTGTCATTTCAAGCTTCTGCTTCAAACTCATAATGTCAGGGCGGAAGGCCTGGCTTTGTAATTCCATCTGAGTAACTGGCAGTTTATTCGGAACAAACTGAGGCTGTGAGTGCGGCGTCATGAATTGATGAGGATAATTCATCAGAAGACTGCGCTGAAGCAATGAGATTGGAGAATGGAAGAGCCCATATGAATTCTGGAAGTACTGGAATCTCGGCTGCGAAATCTGCTGGAATGGGTCTTGTGGTGGGATGCTAGTTATATAGTGAGGAAGATTGCTTGTAATGCCGCTTGTGACATTGCTTGGGATGCTGCTCGTAACAGTACTTGGAATGTTGTTCGTGACATTGCTTGGAATACTGTTCGTAATGTTGTTTGTAACGCTGCTCACAACGTTTGTTGAGGTGATAAATTGCTTCTTTTGAATCTGAGGGGATTTAGGTGATTTGGGATTGGCCTCGGGCACTTCTTGGATCTTTTCAACTGCCATAGGTTGCGTCACATGCTCGCATTTAATGCTAGTTTTATGCTCTTGCTTGACGTGAGGCTCGATCGTTTTTGGAGGATAGTAAGTTTTGTATTCTTCGGTTCGTTCGAGGTTGTCTAAGTTCTGGTTAGTATCATGAGGAAAACAGAAAACTGGGTCTTCCTGGAAAAAATTCTTTTCCCTCGTGTCAAAAGCAACGAAATCGTCAGCGTGTGAACTCCTGAGGTCTTGCTGCTTTTTGTCGTCCTCTTCTGTGTGGAAGTAATGCGCTTCTTTTGATGGATGACTACCTCCGTTCTGTGATTTTGGTAATATTGGCTTCGACTTATTAGCTAAAGGGATTTTTTGCGATGTTTCCTGAGTCTTCGGATTGCCTGCGAGGTATGTGTGATTAAGAGCGAGAGAATTGGTGTCTTTTGCATAGTTTGTGAAATTAACAGAGTCAAATTCTTCGAACATAGCGACTTCGTTAGGACCAAGATCGATTGGGTTCATGTTCTCTTCGACGTGGGGCTTAAATGGGGTTTTTCCCCCGCCATTTTGAACGTCGTCTTTGCTTCCAACACGCATGATTCCTTGAGAGGCTTGATCCATTTAAAGAATCTTAAATCTGAATATCGGAAGTTTAATTAAATTTTTTCTTTGGATTATAAATGAGATTTCATTTAGAAATCTTGAATTATTTTATCTATCCTTCGATTAACGTAGGGAGAGAGAGCATAATCACCCAAATTGTAATTTAAAAAAGAAATGAGTTATAAAGACTGTATTTTTGAAAAAAAAACTTGGGCGAGCCATAACCATTGAAAAAAGCGAAGCAAAATGCCTAAGAGTATTAACAGTAAAGGCAAGAGGAATAGGATGATAAATGTGGGCACTTTGATAGAATGTAACAGGAAAAATGAATTTCAAGATAGTTAAAACACAAATGCCCTAATTAAACGGTGATGGATTTTGGTGAACGCCAGATAAAAAGTAATCGATGAGACGTTTTATTGGAGGTGGATTTCAGCAAGTATATGATGATGTCTATGTGAAAATTGTTGATTTTAGTCATGTATATATCGTGCTCGATTGTTTGGTGATTAATATATTAGCCTCAAAATAAAAACGCCTATGAGGTGGTACTGTTCGATAGGGATATACCATGGAATGGAGAGGGTGCTTTTCGTGAAACTCTCTAATGCTTATTTTGAATAACACCTTTCTCTGATTTGAAATTCATATGTAATTAATTAGAATATTTCGTTTGATTGACCAGATGCACTATTCCTATGGCTTATAGAGAGCTTGTGGAAATAATTGACGGCTTTGGATAGTTTCTGTTCTGATGAGACTGATTTTATTGTGAGACATTCTGTTGGAAACAAAGAGAGTGAAAATTGAAATGATTGATACTACAGAAAAAAGTTGGTTACTCTAGCTCTAGATATTGAGGAAGAACTCGCTTATTACTCACTAATGATGTAGTATTATCGATATAATCCTATTTATTTCTTCTGATAGCTTAATTTATATGGGTTTTTTCTCTAACTACCTTGAATTAAGTAAATTCAAATTCAGAACGACGTATCTTGAGAAAATGTTTTACTTCGGCTGCAAATAGGTTGGAAAAACTAGACGTTGATATTTCTGCCAATACTTCGATTGTGGGTCTGAAATAATAATCATTTTCATGAAACTCTATTTTTTGAAATCATCTCACTCGAATTGGATCTTGCCTGACTAATTGGCAACTGATTTATTCGAAATTTATGAAGAAAAGCGCTATTCTCTCCTGCTCACTGCTCCCATATTATACTCATTTTACATCGAAAGTAATATCGACGTTCCACATAAACCGACAGAATTGAATGCGATTTATCATCAATTTATCGCTTATCGCAATTTCTCAATCTCAGAGGCCTCCCTTAATTGTTTCTAGGCGAAAAATTATAATTAGATTGCACATATCGAAAGGAGTATCAGACGCAATTAAATTAATTCTCAATTCATGAATTCTATTTCAGATTAGCAATTCAAAGTCTTAGCAGAAGCCTAACAAATTTCTTATTCTTTTCTCATGTCACAGCAAAAACCCAATAAATTTGATCAATCCTCTCTAAACCAAGGCCTCTTCTTTGATCAAAACTACCTAAACCAAATGCAAAATCCCTACGGCCAGTTCGAAAACCCATCAGACCCCTTCACTACCCCTCAAAGCACTATTCTGAAAGTAGAGAATCCAATGATGTCCCAACAATCTATGTTTCCTTCCTTCAGCACCTCATTCGACCGACCAACAGCTAACTTAGCGAACCCACAACCATTTCCAATGGGATCTAAAACTCAGTCCACCCAAGTTACCAAAGACGGAATGATGATGCCAATGAGCTCGTATCAATCTACCTATAAACCCACTCCTGAAACTCTCTTCAGAAGAACTCAGAGCCAAGATGACGATGAGCAGATATTCAAAGATGTAAATGCGTTTGTGGGCGCAATTTCCAACAATCAGCAGCCTGAAGTCTATCTGGACCCTCAACAATTTTTTAAGACAGGAGGAAATAAATATTCTGACATTGAGACCTCGAATCAGCGTTGGCAGCAGCCTAATTTTGGAAAATACCCAGAATTTGAGGTGAGAAGAGAACCCGATCTCAGGCAACCAACGAATTTTCTTTCAAATCCGGCGCAGCCTCAAAGCCATGATGATGACGAAGAAATAGGGTATAGTAGAGAGAGGGTTAACTCGAAGAATACCATCAGCATTGAGGATAAACTAAGTGCGATTTCGAGATCAGTGCATGGCGCGACGAAATACCTCAATGAGATCCTTGCGAAATCGAAGAAGAACTTGAATATAAGCTTTGAAGAAACTATCGTGAATAAGCAGCCAAATTTTCATTGTATCTTGTCGGTCGACCGATATTACGCGAAGAAGAGCGGGAAGTCGAAACAAGAGGCAAAAAACGCTGCAGCGCTTGAGCTGATCAAGAAGATGATAGAAACGGACCCAATGGCTGACTCTTATCTCATGAAAATCCTTCATAGCGGTAAGAATAAATCAATGAGGGGATGCTTATCATTTTCCTTTATATAATTAGATAAATCAATTCATATCACGCGGGCTATGGAATCCAAAGAGGACAAGTTTATCCCTCCGACAATGCAAGATAGAGTATTATATAGATGGCTTTTCAATGGCTTAAAGGCGATTTTTTCCAGCAAAAATTCCTGAGAAACAGTGGAAGCGATGACGACGAACCCAGAGGAGTGTTGCCTAGTGATCCGCAAATAAGAAAGACCAGCGCTCCTGTGAAACTTACGAGTTCTTTCCGCTCTGGCCCTTCTCCTGACAAGTAACCAGTTTCTTTCAAAACCGATTCAATAATAAATTCCATAGAATGGAAATGAAGGCAAATGAACCAATTGATTATCTTTTCGAAATCGAGAAATACGCCAAAAGCAATGGATTGCAACTCAGACCAGACGATTCGAGATTTAATTTCTTTAAAATGGTCTTTCTATACGTGGGAGACAAGCAATACCAAGGAGGTGGCTCAGACATCAAAGAGGTAGCTCAATCAAATCTTTTAGCCTCACAAAACATCCCTTAAAAGGCAATGATAGATGCAGCAAGAAACGCCTACAATTCGCTGCTCGTTTCCAAAAAACCTCTATTAAATCCACAAACGATCTCAAGTCCATCTCAGCAACTGGCAAGTCTCCCCATGCAAAGCGTCACGGTCACGAAGCCGAAAGGCAGTCCATACGAAAGTCCAACTAACTCTAACTTCCAACCAAGCAAGCATAGCGTTTCATGGGGCAAAAGAGATGTTGTTGAAAAATTCATGTCTTCAGATTTTTTCGTTGACCTTCAAGATCAACTCAAGTTTTTAGACCAGAAAGTGGTAAGCTGAAAACTTGTGCTTCTTTTGCATCTAATCCCATTAAAGAAGGTCAATCCTTTCGAAACGCACCTCCAAGAGCTATACGATAAGAGCATGGTGCTGCTCAAAGGTGAAAGCGAATCATTAGAAAAGTTCGCTCTGAATATTACTAAACTGGTCGAGGAAGCTCTGCAAACGGCTTTTATCGTGAAAAACAGCGATAAAATGCATCCGAATCTCGCTAAAGTCATCAAATCCGTTAACAACTTTTTCTTTTTCCCAGTCGGGTCGTTTGCCCTCAAACAGACACGCAATAATAATAAATGTGCTGATTTCGTCTTCATGTACGAGTTGTCGAACGACGAGGCTGATATTCCCAAAATTACCGAACAAGTCCTCCTAGCCACGCTTAAATGTCTGCTAGAGATCCAACACGTCAACAGTTCAATCGGTCAGCTCGAGAGCAAATTTGCTCATAAGCAATTTTGTCTCTCGGTTCAGGACGAGAAATCTGGAAATGCGTTGCGATTGTACACCTACTCGATGCAAACTCCGAGCTTTAAGACCAGTATCCCTTCAGTGTTTGTGAAATACGAGCCTTCTATCGTCCATGTAGCTTCGATTGATAGAATCCTGAAAAATAATGAGGAAAGCCGCGGGTATTTCAATAAATTGTCCTCTCTGTTAAAATGGTGGAGGTAAAATTGCTGATAATGATGAGGCTTCATCATAATGATTAGGCAAAAGTCTGGATTAGCAAATCATTTGCCGGCGGAAGTCTTAGACATCATTTGTTTGCATATCGCGATAAGCTACGAGATGAATGCTGTTAGTGCTGGAGTAATATTATTGCTATTACAACCGAATTTCTCATTGCGAATTATAGGTGTTACAAGCTCTGAATCTGTTGGTTGATACTGAAAATACACTGAGCATTCTCGCGCGTTATTCCGAATATTATAAGGAGCTTTATGAGGTACTAGAACGAGGAAAAATTGTCAAGATTAATAAATTTTTGATAGAAACTGGGATCAAATGCGCATGCTTCAGTGGCGAGAATCTGCAAGCATTCAATGGTGTGTATTGCTGAAGAGAAGTTCCCAAAAGCTTACTTTTAATATTGGGAAATTGCTTCGAATTATAGTTCATATTTGATTGTTTTTGTTGCCCAAGGCTAAATATAAACTCAGAATCAATTGTAGGACTCTGAAGGTTAAGGAGCTCTTGGAAAAAGTCAATCCTTTCCAATTTTTGGGATTCTCGGGAAACTGAGACGACCAAAAAGTTGCTTTTTCCTAAGAGTTTGGTAACCTGATTTACTTCTACAAATTCTGGTTTTGAGAAATAAAAGCATTGGCATTTCCATCCTAAACAAATCATTAATTGTAAAAATAAAAAACTCGCATTTAACAGGAAGAATAAATAAAACTCAACCTTTACTCATGTAGGAATGGGAGCTAGCATGTAGAAAAAGGATTGACTTTAAAATAAAAAATTAGGTTGCTCTTCATAAGCTTTGACTTTTATCAAATCATATTTTCCTCGGAAGTTATTAAAGGAATCGTGTATGTCATTTCTGAGATAAAAATTTCATGTCGGAAATAGGGTATTCTTGTCGCAGATGAAGTCGGAGTCTATCAAACAATGATGAAAATCGACGAGAAATGGACTCAGATGCACAAGCGGGCCAGCCAATGCTCCAAGATATAATAGTAAGTATTGGATTCTGCCGTTAACTGACAATTCCAGGCAATTTTCTGAAAAAAAGAGAGTCATACTTTGGCAGTTGGCAGTTTCTGTCTCAGATACCAGCGCCTCTCGCCATGGAATCTGAGTTACAAACCTGGAAAAACAAAGGAGGTCCATCAGTAAGAAGCAGTAATTCCCGATCCCAGATCTAAGACTATGATCGCCTCTCAACATTGACGACCTTTCGTGAAATGCCCAAAATTAAGTAATCTCGCGCGCAGCAATGCATTCATCGAGGTGGGAAACTTTGTCAATGCCGAAAATTTTGGAGCGTTGCCGCCTCACATCAACTTCCTTCGGCTAAGTCCAAATGATTAAAAAACTTCCGTCGTGTTCTTTCATCGTCTTTAAATCTCTACCCTCAAACCGAAAAACCGATTGAAGCTTGTTCAGTATTCAAACTTCTGATTTAGTATGAGACTTTGGCGATCCCGTTACTCAGTTCTGTCTACCCAGATAAGATTTTGTATGGTTGGTAGCTCAAACAGCGCCGAAATATTTTGAATGCTCCGTCTGACAGTTCGTGTGATGAACCGTGTAGACCGATGAGGTTAGCAGTATAGCATCTTTACAAAGCTTTGAAAAAAATTTTGTAGCTGCAGTTCGTGAACCTCAAATGGACGGTTTCTTGTAAGAAACATCCTGAAGGCATGAATAAATAATGGTTTAGCGTCTGATGGTCTCTCAAACGATTCACTGTCAGGTCCACTGACCTATTACAAATTAGGGGTATTTTGTGCGTGAACAATAGCCAATTAATTTTATGAGTTCGTAGGCTCATTTGGTTAGGATTGTGGCTTCAAGCAGCTTGTGCGATTAATTGATTATAACTTATATTCCTAAATAAATTGTCGGTAGCTTGCTGAAGATAGCAATAGCATCAAACCTTTTGTAGCCAAATGCATTAAGTAAGTTGCATTCTTGTAAGTTGTAGAGTTTCCAAGCTGCCAATTTCCTCGCATTTGATGTCATGGACGCAACGGTCTCATCAATACCAAAAAAAAAAATCGTATAGAAATCATAATGATTCTTGCTAATGACGAGTTTAGCCATTCGAACCGACAAAATACCTTCATCGAATTGTAAAATGACGCAGTGCTATTTAGCTGGTGCTGTTAATAAGAAGTGCAAGAAACTGAGTATGAAAAGCTAAAGGCTATTTTGGCTCTAATTTAACTTTCAAACCGTAGTGAGAAAGTAATAGTCTGACTTGAATAAATAACTTATTTTTATGATATAATTGAAAACGTGTCCAGCACCTTCCTGGCCGAAACTACCAATTCTCCATGAATTAATACATAGATGCGCCGAAGTATTAGCCTAGAAACCGCCATTCAAAAAGTATTTTCTTTATCATTCTGTCATAATGAAACTCGCAGAAAGTGGAAGAGCAGCATTATTTTTAAACCATAAAACCTTCACCACCATGTCTATTACCTCTTTTCCCTCCAAGATTTCTCTCACATGACTTTTTTTTACAGTGCTTTGTGCCCTCATTTCTTTTCAAAAGTTGAGAGTCGTATTACTGATATTTAATTACCAAATAAATTCAGAAAATTACCAACGTCTGATTTAGAATGAATTAGCTTCGAAAGCTTCGATAATTAATTTTTCAGTAAAGGCCTAATCCTAGCGGTCTTTTTCCATGAGAAAAAACTAAAAGAGCTAATTCCCTTGAAAAGTTTTCAAGCTCGTCCTCCGAAGGGTGGAGCCTGTTATGAATTACATTAATTACTCATTTTGAAGCACTCATTTTAATCAGACTCAAGCGAAGATTTTATTAAAAAATCTTGGTAGCATTATAATGATTCCAAATTATTCTTTTTCAAAAAAAAAATTAAGTTCGAGTTTCAATTGTTTTGTAAATTTTTTCTAAAAAATTCCGGAACATTTACCATAAGATAGTTACAAACAGTCTTTGAGTCTCGATGGAGCTAAGAGTCAACCGTAGTCTAGAACATCGAAACCGCCCTCGGTTTCACTGGAAACGAACAATATAACAGCAACTATTGAGTTTTGATAGCAGATTTTTTCAACCAAGTTTTAGAATAAGCAATATGCCCAAGTCACTACAGAGTCCAGGTTGCTATAAATTAATTGTTTTGGAGGTATTTTCATTCTGGACCCTAAAAATGAGGGTGTTGTTGTTTGCACTCTTTTAATTAAGCAGTACCAATATTTGAAAACTATATCAATTAAGCTCTGATTTCATAGGAATAGAAAAGCAGAAGAATTTTTATTTAATTAATTAAAAGTTTCGAAATCGCAAGGAACACTTATCTATTTTTGCTGAGCAAGGGTATTTAAAATTTCGAAATTATTAAAAAGAAATAATTGGCGCAGTCTGAAATTTCCGAAGTTCCCGTTATCACTGTTTTGTAAAATAATTCAGAATTATTTTCAATCAAAATATTAAAAGATCAGACTACGTGTCATTAGTAAAGAAACATGAACGTCACGACCTCCAACAACCTCTCAAGTACCGAATTGCCTCAGCCAATCGATCCTAAGGAGCTACCACTCATGTCGGAATCAAGTGGAGAAGAGGTTCAACCGAATGTCCCAGCGCAGTCCAACCTCGGTAACGATCACTCTTCCTCCAAGAACCCAGCTTCTAATCCGATCTCTTTGGATGAAAATTTCCCCAACGCAATGGGCTTGAGGTCAAAACACAAGCAGCCGAGTGCATTGGAAAGGAATTTATCTGAGTTATTCGGGGTGGCTCCTAAGAAGCCCAGTAAAGGACCTGAGTCTCTCGGCAAAGGGATTCAGCCTCCTAAAGTTGTCCGAATGAGCAACAGTCTGAAACCAAAAAAGAAGGTCTTTGGACTCCGACCAACCAATCTCGTCCGTCCAGTGAAGATCGAGGAAGGGAACCCTCAAGACAAAGCGGTTGTAGAGCTTTTAGAGATCATTCAAAGGGATAATTCTATGTTTAAACCCGAAGTACCCCTCGACTTCGCCTTTCAGACGCTCAGTCAGGCTCTAGCGATGAATAAAAAAAATAAAAAAGCCTATCCGATTCCGAAGCCAGTTAAGAAGCAGCAAACGTATAGTTTGAGTAATAATTTTACAATGAAGCCTCTGCAGGGTCAAAAGAACGGCGAGAGCGCCAAAGACCCAAGTTTCACACAGTTGGACACCAAAGACTTGCTTTTTGATGTTAACGACAACTGCTCGATGAGCGCTTCTCTTTCGTTGAGCTCGGATGAAGAAAAGACGCCTGTTTCGAAAAAGCCTGCCAAAGCAGAAGTCAAAGAGATCAAGCGATACACGAAAGATGGAAGAGAGAAGAAAAAGCCAGGTCCGAAGAAGAAAGAGCCTCTGCCAAATGAAGAGCAGCAGAAAAAGACAAAAAAACCCAGCGAGCTTGAGTTGATTAACGCTGCTCGAATTTTGATGGGGTTGCCATTGATTCGTCGAGGACGAGGAAGACCAAGAAAGAACAAAACGGATGCAGAAGGCATGGTTGCAAATAAACACCCAGTAGCACCCACTCCGGTGGTCGACTCATCTCTCATCCCTCCGTTGAATCCTACCCTGATGCCTTCAGTTAACCCTGCACTGATGGCTCATATGAACCCGGCGCTAATTTCACAAATGAATATGCTTTTGCTGAACAACCTGTTCGCGAAACCTGAAAAGTCGCTGGCTCCGGAATTCGATTTTAAAGTCAAAGTGCAAGAAGAAAGTACCCATTAAATAAAGTGAGCTTTGCTCTATAAATTTTTTACTTAATGACTTATTACATTACTAAAAAGCCGGTTGTGCGTAAGGATCGGGTATTTTGGCCTTCTAAGGGTCAAGTAGCTACATAATGCATATTTGTCATAACTATTTTTAAGTGGCTGTGAGAATATGCTTTACAATTTCTCAATTATGAGCGACATTTAAAAAATTGCGATTGCTTTTTTATGTTTCATTGTCAAATCACAGAACGCCTATTAGATGGGTTCAAGATTGGTGGAATTTAAAGGTCCCTGGAAAGAAGGGAGCCAGTCCAGTAATTGGAAGCTTTAAATGTAAAATTTTAATGAGGTTCCAATATTGAATTTCGAAAAGGTCTTTAATTAAAGAGCTTGAAAATAACAGGCAAAAACAATTTTCAACGTATTTTCATCGCTCAAATGCCAGTAATGGAAGTAATCACGCCCAGATTAAAAGATAAGCAGCTTTGTGAAGATTAATGACGATAGAAGCACCCTATCTAAAGTTTTCAAAAATTTTTTGGAAGCATTTTGCTGAGGAGATTTGTAATAAACCAGCCAAACACGGAGTTCCTTCTTAAAATAAATATATTTTGGCGAATGAGGTGTTTCAGCGCTTTGCTGAGATGGAAATATTGATTTTTGAGGGATAATGCTGATGATTTGAGGCAATAAAACGAGTGGAAACGAATCAACAATTATTCTATCGAGACATATTTTATGCTCCGAGTAGTAGCATTTGATTCGCTTAGAGTTTCCTCTTAATTTCTTCCTGTTACAATGATGAGAATTATTTAGGAAAGATTGTCAGTTTGTGAAGCAGATTTTAAAAATGTTGCTGAGCCTTAACATTAGCTGCTTAGGTAGTGTTCTCCTACCTGTGATATTCTAGAGGCTTATCACTGAGCTGTAGTTGACTCATACTTATTTTCTCAAAATTGGGTTTTCGAGTTCTGAGTTAACACCTTCAAGAATCATGATTTAACTCAAGAAAGTTGTATGTAGAAATCGAAATGCTGCCCTGGGCAAGCACAGCCCAATAGCCAAGGCCTTTTTTAAAACTCAATTTAATGAAAAGAAGCTGATAAATAGTACGCACGGTCATTATTGGGTTGCTAACGAACCTTCTTTTGGTTTTCATGCTGATAATTCAGCTCAGTTCTTGTATAAAACAGACTTATTTGGCATTTTCTTCAAAGCAATGGTTCAAATTTTCTTTTATTCTAAATTGTCTTTGAGTTCAAAAAAACTACCGATGATTAAATTGTAAAACATTGAGTTTCATCTTGAAAAAATCTCCTCGTTTTCTTCTTGTTTCAAGTTGTAACTTGATCATTTTGGAGCTTCGGATCTCGCTAACATTGAGTGCTTTTAGTGGATTCTAAATGAGATTTGATTTAGTTCGTATTTACCTACTTTTGCTTGTTTTAAATAAAATATTAAAAATCAAGAACTTGTTAATTAAAAACGAGAATTGCAGCACTTTATGTAAAATACCCTGCAAAATGCCCGTCGTTGTTGAGTTGCTGTCAAATGTCCTTTTAATAAAGCTATTACTGAAAAATGGATTCTGGCATACAACATGATGAAATGCCAATGCTACACAGTTTGCTCGTCATAAAAAAGAAAAGCTTGTCATCATTTCATCAACGAATGCTTGCTTGAGAATCTTCACTTCTTCTCTCTTTGAAGAGTTCTAATTAAAATTGTTAAAGCTAGCCTTCAACCAGGTGGCCGTCATCTGAATTCAATTAGCTATCGAATGCTTGAGGCCCTGATAGTAATTCTCGAGCTTCCGTAGTTCTCGCAGATTAATTATATAGAACGGCTAACTCTATTTTACCGTTCATTATTTATCTCGATTCTTTCTCACTATTACATTGAGATCTTAATTGTATCCATTACATACTTATCGGAATCGAAGCAGCTGATTTTCTGAGGGTAATATTTACTGATTTGTCGCTCTCACTGTTTTTTTAAACTAGAATTCTCAGATGCAAACTTAAGAATTTTGGAGAGAAAATAAAAGAAATCCAATAAAAACCACTCAAAATGCTTAACAGAGAACTCAAAGAAGATAACGACCCCCTCTACTTGGTCCCATCAGAATTAAAAAGCAAGTATTGCCAGTTTACTCGGCTCGATAACATAAGTTTCACAACAAGTTTCCTCGCAGCTAAAATCGGAGAGTCCGAAAAGAAATTCGTGATAAAGTGTTTGTCAATGTGCAGCGATGCATATAAGAATTCCGAGTTGTTTTGTCGACAGATTTTTAGTCAAGAAATCTCTTTCCTAAGAACTTTGGAAAAGATTTACAACGAAACATCATCATTGAAGCCATTGAACCTAAAGCCCATCAAAAGGCGGCATACGTGTCACGTTACGTGAGGAATTTATCAAAAATCCTCAATGAAAACCCAAGATTTTTCGATAATATCAATATAGAGCAATTCGCAATGGATGTGGCATCTTCGTTTCTTGAAGCACAAAGAATTACCAATGTTTCTTGCGTTAATTTGACTCCAGAGTGCATTGGCTACGACGAGAAAGAGAATAAATTTCTTATTTGTGATTGGGAAAGAATAATTAGATACCGTGCTGAAAGTTGTGAATCATCTAGTTGCGAATTTGAAAGGTATTTGCTCAAAATTCTGAAAAATGATTTTCATGACAGCAAGTATTTGTTCTCTTGAAATGCTAAAATGTATCAACGATACAAGCTTTATATATGCTGATTCCCATAAAAGTTTTGGGTTCTCACTAGGTTTAGTTATCCTGGATATACTAAATATGAGTGCATTGCGCGAGTCTCTCCAGTTTCCGACCTCAAACGAAAATGATCATACAGAAAAATTGCAAAAGATACTTTCAAAAACACGAACTACGGAGAAAATGAAAGAGGTCCTAGAGAAAATGCTCTCATTTGATCCGAGTTCTCGTTTCTCGCCTAAGGCGAGATCGTAGATTTTATATCAGAGCAAAAAGAAGGTCCATCATCCCTTCGAATTGGAGAGTCTACAGCGGAAGTGCTTGAAAAGGAAAGAAGGCCGCTCAGCATCTTTTTCAAGCCTCGATTAATAAACATTGTCTACAAAGCAGATTGCCCTCAGAAAGACAAACCGACCTCAGACCCGCATTTTATGATTGGAATAAAGGAGGATCTCCAGCATATAGTTGATGCAAAATCAGCCGGTGCAAATGAAGTCAGCCCTAAAGAAATTATTTATGAGAGGTATCTATGTCAATATGAAAACGGGGATCAGTACTCAGGAAGTTGGAAGGGAGGGAAATGGCATGGTAAAGGCTTCTGGAGAAAATCAACGGGAAATCGTTCTATGCTGGAAACTATCACAATGGGTTCAGGCATGGATTCGGAAAAATGATGTATGAAAATGGAGACTACTATGAAGGAAAAAGGGAAGCAGGGAAAAAACATGGTGAGGGAGTCTATGAATGGGATGGAGGATTATCAAAATATGAAGGGACTTGGGTAAATGACAAGCGGGAAGGACGAGGAACAATGTGCTATGAGAATGGCGATCGCTACGATGGGCAGTGGAAGGGTGATCTGTTTGATGAGGACGGTGAGTACGAGTGGAGTGATGGGAGAAAATATAAAGGAGAATTTAGAGACGGAAAGCATAATGGTCATGGGAAAATGATTTACATTGAGGATGACGAATATTTAGGTGAGTGGAAAGAAGATAAGTACATGGAATAGGCAATTATTTTGACAGTGATAGGAAAAAATATGTTCTAGTGTCTGAGAACGGTGAAATCAAAGATATTACGGAAATAGATAGATCTCAATCTTTTTGATGGTAATCTACTACAATAGCTTGTGTCATAATATTGTCAGAAACATCGGTAATAAAACAGGTGTTTATATATTCTGACCCTTTCATAACATTATTTTTTGAATAGTTTAGTTTATGATGACATTATGGAATTTGATAAATTGTTGACAGCGAGCTTCATCTATCGGTTTACGACATAAAAGTTTCTCATTGTATATATTATTAATCAAACTTAGTTGTCACTGAAAAAGCTCATCACGATTCTAATAAAGCTACTGAAGAGGTTCAC
>ENA-UOTX01001115-UOTX01001115.1-compost-metagenome-genome-assembly--contig:-NODE-1115-length-22315-cov-15.814417_pt1 | contig 22315 bp, 14 predicted proteins | sample MGYA00238143_ERZ746982 | MGnify/ENA primary metagenome ERZ746982 (study PRJEB28758, sample SAMN06268862) | compost metagenome | isolation source: single cell | place: USA: California, Emeryville, Joint... | reverse complement strand
GACTGACATCGCCCACTCTAATAATGAAATGAGAGTAAATTTTATCAATCAAACAGTGACAATTTACTCCCGTCTGAGGTGTTTCCAATATAAAGCTTTTTTCCAGTCTTGAGGTCCAATAATGCTACTGTCTTGTCCTACGAGGCGCTCGCGATCATATCACCGCTTGGGCTCCATCTCACACAAGAGATAGTGTCTATATAACAGCAATTAGTAATCAGGAATGATTTATTAAGCAAAAAAAATATTACTTGTGTGGATACCACCAAAAGTTTGCACAATCTTTGATTCTCGTTTGTCAAATATCTTCACTTGCCCATCAGTACCACCTGAAGCCAACATATTTCCATCATTTTGACATACATCAACCCAGTACGTGCATTCTAAAAATGTGAATATCAAATCTAACAAGAATCATAAAAAACATCAGTTCAAAAATAAAATTAAAAATTTAATCTTCTTTTCCAATTGAAAGAAGAAGAATAAAAATAAAGCTCTGTTGTTTTTACTTTTTTGGTCAATTGTAAGCGAACTCTTCAAAATGAGAGCTTTCTTCTCAATATCGAGGATATCAAGGAGTTTCAGATCATACTTGACAAATAATAGTGGCTCATCAGGATTAGTGCTCCATCTACAATGATTCCAAGGATCTAACGAGTAATTATGAGAAGAGTAAGAAAACTTGACTGATGTCAAGAAATTATTATTTGGTCAACTTATGAGCCATCGTTATGAGAAATTGACAAATTCAATCGGTTAGTCTTCTTACATTTTTCTTTCAAATATTTTGAAAAGAAAACACTGAAGAAATGTGTGGATGTATATCCTTATGTTCTTGTATTAAGTAATGTTATAATAATAAAGTTGCAATCAAAAACCCTCCGTTTTTTTTTGCTGCTAATGCTGATGCTTTTCAGCCTTAGTTTAACATAAGAGCCAGTAGGCAAAGAAAGAATCCGCGCTCAATCAGAGATAATTTGGAATCTTGTTCCTCTTTAAGCGAGACTTGGACATAAAAAATGAACTCTAAAGTGTCATTTTGACTTATGAAGGCAGGAAAGCTTACATCAAGACTATTAATTGAGTAGAACAGTGAACTTGCGGAGAACAGGAAGAAAAGAAAGAGACAGAATTATATTAAATCAAATTAATTTAGAATTTGGTTATTTAGAAAGTTTCAATCATGGTAAATAGTGATCACAGCCAGAAGCGCCTTTCATGTGTAAAGCCATTACATGATTGTGGGAAAGAAGCATATGATCCATTATCGGAGAGTTAACGTTCACTCATCCGGCCGTTAATTCTAATCAAATAAAAATTGTAAATTATTGAACTTGTCTTCTTGATAGATGTGCACATCTACAAAAGTAAGAGAGGAGAAGGAACAGAAAATTTTATGTATCTATTTAGTTGTTTTCATTGAGAAAAGAGACAAATATAATGCAAATGATGAATTGCTGATATTTATCAGAATTCATTACACTTTTTAAGCAGTCAAAGTTATACGAAGAGGTATAACAACCTTATGTCTTCTGTCACGCGTGAAAGATACTTATATTTTCAATGATTTCCTCGTGACTTAAAACTAGGAAAACTATTAAAATTCTGAAATTTATCATAAAGAATCTTTTCTCATTAAAGATAAGTCTATATATATAAATTTTCATGTGAAAGAGAATTCAGAACATGAAATCAAGCAGGCAGACCCTCGAATCAAATTTGAATGCACGATTTCTTGCTTAAAAGCATTTTTTCATTAAGCATATTTCTAAATTGCTTTTACAAGAAATTATTCAACACAATAAAATTGAATCCTCTAGAATATAAAACTTAGAAAAACATAATGAGAACCTCCAGAGATAGCTTTAAAGAGACCATGAATATAGAAGGTAATCTTTTGGATTAATCATTAACTTCCTTTTTGTTGAAATTGCATCCTCTTTCCTTTATTGTTAACATTTCAACACTTCATTTATACCATTATTTTTGAGAAGAACCCACCATACCAGAATTCCTGGCATGGTCCTCGGAACAACAAAATATCCGTATCATCGACATCGAAACGAGCGAAGAACACGCTAATTTTGCTGGAGTTGCTCCCCGTTATATGGATGGTATCTCCTTCGACAAATTTATTCTTTTACCTTCATAATACACACCAAAGACCAAAATAGTGGAAGTTCCCTGTTGAAAGAAATCCCAAATTCAAAGCTTCTCGTCTCTCTCCATGGCATCTGCTCTCACTATTCTGCAAATATGGAGATTTTCGATATAGCCCAGAAAGAAAAAATGAAGAGGGTCTACTCATTGGAGGTGAAGCAAGGACGTAACCTGTGCATAATTGATCATTCATTAACATCGATATTGTCCACTAGTTCAAGGGGATGCCGAAATGACTTATAATTTACGAAGAAATTTGCTCGCCGCCATCTCTTTGAAAGGAAAACTACTATACCACCTTTTCCACCTTGGAAACTCTAGCCACAAAAAGAGTCCTCTCGTGCAACTACTGCGAAAGTCAAAATGGAACCCCAACCATAGCACTGACTGGAGTAAATTCTTTCACTTTTATTTGGAAAGAGTAAGCTTCATTACAGATAACTGGATTACTTCTTTGGATTTCGATCCGAGTGGAGAGCGAATAGCATCTGTTGATCAGCACGGATTGGGGTTAATATCGGATACAAATACTAATGACTCAATCTACGCTCATAAATTTGTTTATGTAACAGGTAGGTTAATTTAAATTGTTATTCTTCACTTGTATGGTCGGCTATTGTTTTGATTACACTGAGCTACTCAATATTTCAATTTTAATACCCTTTGCTGATCTATTAGATGGTCGTGGCCGCTGTAGATGGAGCACGAATCCAGGAGAGCAAGTCTTATTCGTGAAGCACAGTAGGAACCAACTTTATATCCTCGACGTTGAAAAGCAAGTACTTACGTTGAAAGAACCCATTGATCTTGATTCAGGTATTGCTGTACTATGACGAAAGTTATTAAACTTCCTCTATAGTTCTTATATCATCGATCGATGTTTGTCCGAACAACGGGGATTTGCTTGCAACAGGTGGCTCATTTGGTGAAATCAAAATCTATGACCGCCGCGAATCAACAATTGTTAGAAAATTCAATGGAATACATAAAAGTCAACAAATTTTACCCTTCTTTTACTTGTTAAAAGCAACAATATATCTATTTAGATATTGTAAATTGCGTGCGTTGGAATCCAGCAGGAAATCTAATAGCGAGCGCTTCTGACGATAAGACAGCAAAATTGCTGGACTTGAAAACTGGGAAAGTTGTCTACACTGGAACTACTATCGATGGAAGTAAAATATATTAATTGAACTAGTGCTAATTTCATATCACTCCTAGGTCAGGCTCTTTCCGTATGTTTTGTATAGAAGAGACGAAAGAAACTAAATAAAGAGTAAACTTCAAGTCAATAGTCGTTTGAAACTAGCATAATGCTATCATTGCTTGAAATGTTTAATGCTGCATCATTGATTATGTTCCTTCGAGTTTTATATCAAAAAGATGACCTTAAATTGCAGGTGAACAAAAGCTTTTCGTAGTAATCCATTTGGATAAGACTGATTCACAAGACTTTTTAACAAACCCATTTAATTTTTCAGCTTTGAAGGTAGTTTTCCTATTTTACAGCAAGAAATCATACATATACTCCCAGAAAGCGATATTATTCCACGTTGATTAATTCCTTTAAATTTTTAAATAAAAATTTCCCTCTCTTCGCAGTTTAATCCTGAGGCAGTATCGTCGAGAAAACGAAATACATACTTTGTATAAAGATCATACTTGAGTTATTAGATTGAGCTTTCATTTATTATTAACTTGGTCCTCTATTTTCACAAAGATTACTGGCTATTGAGTTAATCAATTAAAACACTTACAATTTCGAGGAACAACTTAAAAATGTTATTTAACTTATTGAAAGTTTGCCATAAGACATACTGAGTTTGAAGAATGGGGTAATATGATCCCAAATTTGAGACCTTTTTGCTTAAATTTAAGCTTTTCTGACAGCAAACCTCCTCTTACGCTTCTCGATTAAATTTCCTAAATTGAGATCGATTTAATTAGCGATTTAAAATTCATTTTGGAAGACTCCCAAGCACCTGTAATTGATGATAGGGCCAAGTAATAGCTCAAAAGAGTATGTCAAAGGCAATGTAGACATCAATGCTTCACCAAAGAAGTCTCCAGATACTATAAGTAACTCTTTTGAATCAACTATTACCTCTTTTCTCTACCCAATTCGATAGCATGTCCTTTTTCATTATTTATTTCGCTCTCTCCTTATTGTCGTCTTTCAACGTATTGGTATATCCATAACTCTTGCTTAGGTTCAGCATCTCCCAAGTTTTTGGCCTGGTGCTCAGGTGCTCAGAGCCATATCAAGGTAGTTAATATTGAAACGAAGGAGGAACATGCTAATTTTAATGGAGCCCCAGCTTCTCATCTAGCAAGTATCATGCACATTCATTTGATTCACTTATGATACATCCTATAGCACAAGGGAGCTCCTCTTGCTCTCTTTTGAAAGAAATCCCGAGCACAACCCTTCTTGTTTCTCTCACTCACAGTGTGCACGCTTCTGCCAAAATGGAAATATTTGATATTCCTCAGAAGGAGAAAGTGAGAAAACTCTATACTTTTGAAGAAGTGCTCGGAAGTATTTTTGCCTTACTTCTCATAGCAATGTCTGACCAAATATATAGTAACAGGATTTGGAGATATAACTTATAATCCACGAAGAAATATTCTCGGAGCTATCCCTGTTAAAGGAAAAATCGATAACCACTTGTTCAGTCTCGATTGTGACAGTGGTGAGGTGAAGCTAGTTCGGAAGTCAAAATGGAATCCTCGACATAGCTCAACTTGGAGTAAACTATTAATTTCACCGATATCTATCCCTCATGTCCTTTTAAGATAATTGGATCCCTACATTTGACTTCAACCCAAGTGGAGAGTCACTCGCGCTAATTGATGCCTACGGACTGTGTTTGGTATCCGATATTAATACGAACGAATTAAAAATGTCTGCGACACTCAGTAAGTTAAATGGTAATTTTATGTGATAAAGGATCGAGTAACATTGTCATTTTCTTAGACGGATGTGCTCGAGGTAGATGGAGTACAAATATTGGCGAGCCATTGTTATTTGCTAAGTTTAACTATAATGAACTCAATATCCTAGATGTTGAAAGGGCAGTTCCAACATTGAAAGAATCTTATCGATTAGACAATAAGAGTATTTTCTATTTATATTTTCTCGTTAAAACTGCCAATTAGGCGTTGCTTACTGGATTGACATTTGCCCAAACAACGGGGCTTTGCTTGCGGCGAGCGGTGTCGATAGTAATATCAAAATCTATGATCGTCGAGAATCAAAAATCGTGAAAATCATCGATGAAATACATACAAGTATGTTGTTGAACAACGTTTTCTTTGAGGATTTTAAAAATATTTTTTGTTTTTAGATGCCGTACACTGTGTCCGTTGGAGCCCTAATGGTGAGATATTAGCAAGCGCTTCTAATGATGGGACAGCCAAGCTATTAGATTTCAGAACTGGGAAATCACTCTATACTGGAACGACAGTTAAAGGTAAATATATCTATAAATTTACTCCAGATTCAATTCCTTATTAGATCATGTTGAGTCCGTATGCTTTATCTAGACGGATAATTTCAACGGAACCTGTCCTCGGAGAAGATTAAAAAAAGATTTAAGTATCAGTATTAGCAAAGTCGTCTGAAAGAGTTCATATTCCTCTTTGGTTATGCTACGAACCATAAGAACTCGAAATCATGATATCAAATATCAAATTAAATAATTAGGAAAGCAAAATTATATTACTTTGAAAAATTTAGATTCTCGAGCTTAGAATTGGATTCCAATCAATTAGGAAGGTGAAAAAGAAAGTTACAGATTTTTCTTAAAACAGAGGGCAATGAGCAAGCGCTTCGTTTGACTGACTGCAAAATTATTGGATTTCGATGTTGATATTGCCTTAAGATCACGGTGGACAGAGAAAAAATTCAAAATTTATCAGCTCTCCACTTCAATTTACTCATAAAAGAGGCTAGTATTTTAAAGAACAGAATCGATGACTCGTAATCCCATAAGTATATTCCATTAATATAAGTTTTCTTAAATGATAGCGCCAATTTTTGATTCAAAATTCTCAAGTACTATTCATCGCCAATGGAAGAGTATATAAAATTTTAAGCAATTCATGATTCATGTAGACCTGAAACCAATTTCTTTCGAAAAATCATTTTTTTTTTTCTTGCTCTTTGCAATTTCAGAGATGACTTATTAAATTTCGAAGTTTATCATTTGCAGGAATTCGCCGTAGGTTGACGAAATAGGACAACTTTTCAGAGTTCGAAAGAGATTAACTTCATTTAGGATAATTATGAATTTATTATAATTTCATTACCATTATTATGAATTTATTATTAATAATATTATCATTACCTTCTGGCTTGATAAAAAATATTGCAGGTATTATTAGATTAACCGCAACCCAGCCAGAAGCAGCAATGAAGCTAATTTATTTTTTCTTTTCAATATCAATATATAATGTTTCTCGCGGCCCATAAAGCGTAGTTACCTTATAATGCATTTTATACTCTGCTGGAACAGTAAAGTTATAGGTCGACAAGAAGATACTCCATATGATCTTCCCTTCCATCATCGCGAGATGCTGACCAATGCAGTTTCTTGGACCGGCAGAGAACGGAGTATAGATGAAAGGATTTTTTTGCACTGCTTCTTCAAAGTCTGGATGACCTTGAATCCAGCGGTACATATTGAATCGATACGGATCTGGATGGTATTTCGGATTGTAGTTATAGGCAACAAATGGCACGTTCACCATCGTTCCTTTCTTGATCGTCAAATCTTCAATTTGCAGTGTCTCTGTGACCACCTCTCTTGGAAGCAGATTAGGTGTTGGCGGGACCATTCTGAGCGTTTCTTTGAGAAAAGCGTGAATGGTTTCAGCTTTGTGCAGCAATTCGCTGGTGAGGTTGGCTCCGGCTTGCGCCAACTCATTAGCTTCCTTCAGCACGGCTTTCTGTACTTCTTCGCTCTGTTGGGAGAAGAAATACGTTGCCAAAGTCATCATATGTCCTGTGGTGTCCATTCCAGCGAAAAAGAACGTCACAAACTCATGGAGAATCTCTTCATCGCTGTACTCGTCGCTCGTTCCTTTCTGTTCCTTTTGTCCTTGGAGTAGAAGCGTAAGAAGGTCTGGGGCTTCTGCTCCTGAGGTGTTACCCTTTCTTTCAAGCTTCTGTCTCTTGAGGTGGATCATCTCGTTGCAGAAACTTAAAAATTTCCCACTTTTCTCGAAATAGTCTCTGTTCCTCTTGAAAAGCCCAAGCTTAACTCCTTTCATCCCGAACAGGATGTTCTCCGGAGAGCGAGCATTGTTGAGAGTAACCTCAAGGAGGTTTGGTAGGAATGAAGTCGGTGGAATCCCATCAATTGTGACTCCTTCAAGGTCTTCTCCAAAGAAAATTCGGAATACGAGTTCTCCTGTAATCATTTGATAAAGGCTGAGTATGTTAATATTCTTGCCCTTCTGAGCCTCTATCTCTCTAGAGAAGATTTCTCTGGCAGTGTTCACGATGGTAGGGAGGTGAGAGATGATGAAATCGTATCTGAAAGTTGTAGATAATGTCTTTCGGTGTTTCTTCCATTGGCTGCCTTCTGATAGGAGAAGACCCTGTTGCAGAAGATTTGCTAGTGGGCCAAACATCGGACTTTTGATGACCTTTGAGGTATCTGACAAGAAAACTTTGCCTAGCTGTGGATCTACTAAATAAACGAGAGGTTTGGTCGCAAAATGGGACGCCATGATTCTCAAATCTGGCTTTTTTTGGATGGTTTCCTTGAACCAGAGGAAGGTATCTCCTTTCTTAGTCGCAGCCCTTGACTGATGGATTTTACCAAGAGGAAATTGGAAATAGACTTCAGCGCCTTTTTTCTTAAGGCTTTGAAGATAGAGCCAGAGTTTCAGATAGCCCCAAAAAACTCTCATTATGAGGAATCCTGCTAATGTGAGCAGGATTTGAGTCCAAGTAACAGTGAAAGGAAGGATTTTGAGATCCATTTACAAAAATTTTATTGCTTAGTAATTAACCAGATATATTTAATACTCTGGAGTTTTTCCAGTTTATATATCCGCTCAAAATGAGTCTCATTGAGCCAAGATATTAAAATGCTCTTTGCTGAGGAAAACCTTTCTTCGACGTCGTTAAACTGGTTTTATTTGGGTTTATATAGTGTAGAAAATGAATCGATGACACCTTCATTGCTGGTGTTGTTAAGTATGAAGTCAACCATGTATACTTCAAGACTTAGATCATTGAATGCTGAATATGAACTTGTAAAACGATTAATAATGTCCGAAATGATTGCTTTCGAGAGAATATGTAGTTTCTATCATTCATAGAACTCATTATATTATGATTATATTGATGATTTTCACAATATTCATTTTTCCTTAATTGTCTAATTTGCACTTAATCAAAGGCAACTCAATTAATGAGCAATTAATTTATTTCCTTTTATGATATCCGCAATAAGCTGAAACAGAAAATGGGTTCAGGACCAGGTATGCTCGTCAAATAGCTGTCATTATTCTTGTTAGTATCTAAAAGAGAGGAAAAACTCAATTTACAGGATTAATCCAAAATGTCTCACAGTAATGTTAGCAATCCACAACGAAAATCAGCTCGTTCAATAGTAAACATTCTTGAACTTATCAACAAATCAGCTTCGATATTTCGATTCAATTGATAAACTCAGATTATTGAAGAGGGATGGATTTCCGATAAAATGCATGGCAAAGGAAGACTTTAATGAATATTAAAGAGAAAGAAAGAATTTTAGATTTATAACGCGATTATTATGGGTATTTTTATTAAATCCGGCTAGTACGAGACGACAAGAGCTTCTCTTGAGATTAATACAGGCAAAAGAATACTGTTTGTCCTTGTTAGCCTAATCTAAACAAGTAAATAATTAAAAAGTGAAGTACTTATTTTGAGCGGTCGGGAGCACAACCTAATCACAACCAATTATTTTGCTTTAGTCAAGCGAACGATTGAATTTAGAAACTGATTTTTCCAAGTGCTTTTCATTCGATATTTCGATTTGACCCTAACACCGATACAAAATATATATGCATTCATCTCTATTGTATCCTTCCAAATATAAACAGATTTTTCAACCTAATATATATTCCAATTAGGAGCTAATATGGAAGTTTTTGACCATCTTTTGAAACACATTCTAAGTACCGTCTGTGGAGTCCCTCAAAAAACGGCCGTAATCGTTCCGTTTGTGTTAGTATCTCCCAGTTATTAAGTAAACTTGCCCTCAGCTCTCTTTCATTGGTTGGAACATCGCATTTTATTCTCTCCTTCAATGCTGCCCACAGATTCTCAATTATATTTAAATCAGGTGATCGCTTCGGCAATTTGATGAGTTCTAATTTCTGCTCCTTTATTAACCACTCTTCATTCACCTTGTGAGCTGGATGATTATCTTGAACGAAATAGAACTCACCATCTGAATACAGTCTTTCCATTTCTGCTCTATGACGTTCAATGATTTCTCGATAGGTATTTCCATTTGTTGTTTTCTCATAGATATCTAACGAAGTTGCCCCATTTGTAGAAATTGCACCCCAACAATTCAATTTAACGTTCTCTGTTCTATTTCTCTTTTTAATTTTTTCAGCAGTAGATTGCCAGGCTTTCATTTTGTGAGTTTTGTTAAGGTCTATCCCCATTTCGTCGGAGAAAAAAGCTCTGTAAATTAACTTTCCGTCATCTAAAAGCATTTTTTTGCAAAAATCTACGCGAGACATTTTCTCTTCTTCAGAATATTTTACGGTGTAATCAGCTGCTATTGCTTTATACTTGTACCCTCTCTTGGCGAGGATTTTCGCTATTTTATTTCGGCATATTCCAGTGCGAGCAGCAATATTCGTTGTAGATGCTACTTCAGGGTTTTCTTTGAGCATTTGGATAATTTTGTTTTCGGTTTCTTCGGTAACTATGAACCGAGGATCCTTTTTCCGATTGCAGATTCTAATATCCTCTCCTTTGATCGTCCTTTGCACCCATTTTCTTATTGTATCTTCAAGACGGTTGAGCTTCTTTGAGATTTCTTTACAACTCATATGAGCGTCCAAATAGAGCACGAGAAATCTTGTTTTATCATCGATTCCATATTTTTCGCACATCCGAACTTATGTTTTTTTAAAATTAATAGAGTAAATAATAGAATTAATTTAATCTGAGCCTAATTTTTCGAGCTTGCCTAGAGATCAGGGTAAATTTGAAGCGCTTCCTATAGAAGTGCTTCATTACATTTTGTTTCTAATCTGATTTCCTGCAGTTTTGAAAAACCATGAGTAAATTCTCTATTAATGTTTCTATTACTCATGCACAACCGAATGCCATTATGTTTTTATCAAGGCTACTGCAATATTATTCTAGTTTATTTGTCCTTCAAAATCACATGAAGAGAAAACTATTTACTGAATAACAATCCATAGGCACTATCAATGGAATAATTAATAGCATTTGTCCAAACTGTTACTTGTTAATGAGGAAGCTTATGGCCGTCTTTCGAAACACATTCTATATATCGTCGATGCAACCCACTAAAGTATGGTTGCAAACGTTCCGTTTGTGTTAGTATCTCCCAGTTATTAAGTAAACTTGCCCTCAGCTCTCTTTCATTGGTTGGAACATCGCATTTTATTCTCTCCTTCAATGCTGCCCACAGATTCTCAATTATATTTAAATCAGGTGATCGCTTCGGCAATTTGATGAGTTCTAATTTCTGCTCCTTTATTAACCACTCTTCATTCACCTTGTGAGCTGGATGATTATCTTGAACGAAATAGAACTCACCATCTGAATACAGTCTTTCCATTTCTGCTCTATGACGTTCAATGATTTCTCGGTAAGTATTTCCATTCGTCGTCTTCTCATAGATATCTAACGAAGTTGCTCCTTGTGCTGAAATTGCACCCCAACAATTAAGTTTAATATTTTCTCGGTTTTTCTTTATCACCTTCTCAGTCGGAGTTTGCCAGGCTTTCGTTTTGTGGGTTCTGTTGAGGTCGATCCCCATTTCATCGGAGAAAAAACTTCGGTATATTAATTTACCCTCATAAGCTAGCATTTTTTTACAATAGTCGACCCGATCCATTCTCTCTTCTTCCGAGTACTTTATCTTATTATCGATCACTACTGCTTTATATTTGTATCCCTTCTTATTAAGAATTTTCGTTATTGAATCTCTTGAAATTCCCATTCGTGCTGAAAGTTTTGTCGTGGATGCTGCTTCAGGATTCTCCCTGAGCATCTGAATAACTTTGTTCTCAATTTCTTCTGTAATTCCTCTCTTCCGTACTTTTCTCGGAATACGGATCCTGATATCTTCCCCTTTGTTTATCCTTATTATCCAAGCTTCAAGAGTTCGTACAGACCGATTGATTATCTTTGAGATGTCATGAGAATTCATTTGAGCGTCGAAATATAGAACCATAAACCTCGTTTTGTCATCGATATTAAATTGCTCACACATCAAAAGAATTATTTGTTTTAATATTATTCATGCGGAATTTGTGAGATTAAAGAAAGTCAATGTAACCCCTGAGACCTAATTTATTGAGCTTAATAAGAAAAAGTAAAGAAGTTTGACCTCAGTCCAACTCATATTAGATTCCAAAAAACATAAATCATGCCCGAAGGACCGAAATCTGTCTAGGTTCACTCTCAATTAGTTTATTATTAGGCTTTTCTCCACAATATAAGGTGTAAACTCCCCATTTTTTCATTATCTAATTACAATCAAAGGACCTTATATACTACAAATGAGATTAATTGTTTTCACAACTACATGTGTAAGTTAGACTCTTGATAACTATCCTCTGAGTTTCTGGCCTTCTTTCGCAACACATATCATATATCTTCTGTGCAGCCCTTCAAAAAACCTCTGTAATCTATCTGTTTTCGTAAGTATTCCCCAATTATGGGTTAAACTCGCTTTGAGCTCGTTCTTGTTAGTTGGCGCATCGCCTTTAACTCGTTCCTTCAATGCCGACCAAAGATTCTCGATTATATTCAAATCAGGAGACTTACTAGGCAATTTTATGAGATTTAATTTGTGTTCGTGTATTATCCAATCTTCATTCATTCGATGGACGGGATGGTTATCTTGAACGAAACAGAGCTCTCCTCCAGGATATAACCTTTCCATTTCCTCCTTATGATGTTCAATGACTTCTCGATAAAGATTCCCATTCATCCCATTCTCGTAAATGGATAGCGTCGTTGCCCCTTGTGCCGAAATTGCACCCCAGCATGCAAGTTTAACGTTTTCAGGTACGTATTTCTTCTTGATTTTTTGGGTAGGGATTTGCCATGTTCTGCTTTTATAAGAGCTGCCAAGCTCGATACCCATTTCATCAGAGAAAAAACTGCGATAGACCAACTCACCTTCATTCGCGATCATTTTTTTGCAAAACTCAACGCGATTCATCCTTTCGTCTTCCGAGTATGTGATGCTTTTATCAATTCCCATGTATTTATAGCCTTTTTTCGCAAGGATTTTTGCAACAGATTTTTGTGAAATTCCCATGCGAGCTGAAAGTTTTGTTGTCGAGGTTCCTTCAGGGTTTTCTTTGAGTAATGTAATAATTTTGTTTTCAGTTTCTTCGGTAATGTATTTCTTCCGAGGCCCCTTCTTCATGATTCTGATATCTTCTCCGAGCTTGGTTTTTGATTCCCAGTATCTAATGATTTGCAAAGAGCGATTTAAGATTTTAGATATCTGATGGCTGTTCATGTGAGCGTCGAAGTAAAGCACTAAAAACCTTGTCTTGTCATCGATTTCGAATTTCTCGCACATACCAGAACCTTATGATTAATTTTATTTAATTTATTATCTTCTAGTAGCTTCCTAGGCGTCAAATTTTTTGAGCTTATTATGCCATAAACGAGACTGGAAAATATAGTCTCTAGAAATATGTAAAATATTAATTATTGGCTGACCAAGGCGAAACCAATCAATTTGAAGGGAAATTCTGGAACTTGTGCTTGTCAAAAATATCATCTTTTTCCCTTTCTTCTGCAAGTCATTCAATATATTCTCAGCGAAGGGCTTTAACAAAAATATTGAACTCTGCGAAACTCCAAGGAGCAGCCAGTTTTTCGATGGGAGCTTCTTCAACAGAAAAAAAATCCAAGGGAATAGTTTAGATTCAATGGGTTCGGAATTTTAGTTCAGGGAACATTCAGCAGTTTACAGAGTTTAGCATCAAAATAGCACAAATCATGGTTGTTACTCAACAATATATATAATAAGCACTGACTGTTATCTAACTTGGTAGCTTTTGGCCTTCTTTTGCAACGCATCTGACATACCTCCAGTACAGTCCTTCAAAAAACGACTGCAATCTCTCCGGTCTCGTCAGTATCTCCCAATTATTCGCTAAACTCGCCTTCAGCTCATTTTCACTAGTCGGTGCATCACCCGCAACTCTTTCCTTTAGCGCCAACCACAGGTTTTCAATTATATTTAGATCAGGAGATCGTTTAGGTAATTTGATGAGTTCCAATTTCTGCTCTTTTATTATCCAATCCTCATTCATCCGATGCGTTGGATGATTATCTTGGACAAAACAGAAGTCTCCGTCAGGATATAACTGCTCCATTTCTGCCTTATGTCGTTCGATGATCCGTCGATAACGGTCTCCTTTCATCCCCTTCTTATAGATCTCCAATGACGTTGCTCCTTGCGCCGAGATTGCGCCCCAGCAATCTAGCTTAACATTGTCCGCCGCTACTTTTTTGCTAATTTTTTCAGTGGGAAGTTGCCAGGCCCGAGTCTTGTGAGTTTGGTTAAGCTCGATTCCCATTTCATCAGAGAAAAAGGTCCGATAGACTAATTTACCTTCATCAGAAAGCATTTTCTTACAAAAATCCACTCTGATCATCTTTTCATCTTCGGTGTGATCAACAGCACTCTTCAGTCCTAGGTACTTGTAGCCTTTTCTCGCAAGGACGCGTCCTATTGATTTCTGTGAAATTCCGACGCGAGCTGCAAGTTTGCCTCGAGATGCTCCTTCAGGGTTCTCTTTCACCATTTGGATAATTTTGCTTTCAGTCTCTTCGGTGATTATTCGCGGACGACCGCGTCCTTCCTTGATAATTCGAATGTCCTCTCCGCTCTTCGTGAGTGATACCCAGCGATAAATCGTGCTTAATGGTCTGTTGATTATCTTTGCTATCTTTTGGGACTCCATTTGGGCATCAAAATGAAGAACAAGAAACCTTGTTTTGTCATCGATGTCGTATTTTTCACACATCGCTTTTGTAATTATCCTTTATATACTTATAAGAGCAAGAAAACTTTAATGCTTGGTTCAAATTATTCGAGCTGAATATCGAAAAATCGACCCCCAACAAAGGGAAGATTAGTTTCTTAATTTTGTATCTCCTACTCTATTTATAAGGGTACGAATTAGTGGAACTTTTCAAGGTAGTGCTTTTTATTTTACTCCATATTCTTGTTGTAAATAAGAAGGAATTCAAATCTATTTGAAGTCGTTATGGAGATTTTCCAAACTTTCATAATATATAGTTGCAATGAACTCTCGTGATGATGAATATCTTAATGGTCTTAAGCAAAGAATTGGCGATTTGAATATTAGTTCCTTTGTAATGAAATGCATCTATAAGTATCAATTTATGAAATTAGTAGCAATGATTCAAACCACACCATGAGAATAGCAATTAAACGCATCTAATTCAAAGGCTATGAAGCTCAATCTTTAATTTTAGAAAATAAAACAGCCTTTTTTCTCCTGCGTGGTTTGTGATAGATCACCAGTAGAAGTAGGTGTTTGCTCCGTCTCCTTCACCTCATCTTTTGTAAATCTTCGTTGAACAATCCTCTGAGCCATTAGATAAAACATTTCATCAACTGCGATTTTATCTGTATCGCTGACTTCAACGTACTCTAGTCCAAAAGATTCAGCGACTGCTCTGGCTTCGTCACGACTCACATCACGATTAGGAAAATCGCAATTATTTCCAACTAATATTTTGCAAGCGTCTTCACGCGCATTCCTGTCAACTTCTTGCACCCAGGTCGTTATATTGTTAAAAGAGTCACGATCATTGCAGGCAAAAACAAGAAAGATGCCTGCAGCTCCTCGATAATAAGTCTGTGTGATCGTTTTAAATCTCTCTTGCCCGGCAGTGTCCCAGATTTGCATTTTGATATTCTTTCCTTCTGCATAAACGGTCTTCACCTTGTAATCGATTCCGACTGTAGTTATAAATGATGATGGAAAATTATCTTCGGCAAATCTGAGTAGCAAGCGGCTTTTTCCAACATTGGAATCTCCAACCATGAGAACTTTGGCTAAAATATCATAATCTTTGCTGCTCGGGGTTAGATTTACTTTAGCTGGCTCAACCATATTGATTTATTCTTTATTTAGAACTTTAATTCAGGATTTGTGATTTACTCATGCTATGTGATACCGTTAATTTACAATGACTCATTCTTGTATACAAGTGCTGGATTTAAAAATCATGATGTCAGGAGACACCTAGTCATTTTGGATGATAAGATATACCCTTTCCATGCCAATATTTTATAAACGTTGTCATCGGCATTCTCGTCAACTAGTTTCAACCAGGTCGCAATATTGTTTCACAATCATTTGTATTATCTAACTCTAAACCAAGTTCCAATTTTAACAATGAGTTAAGATTATTTAAAATTCTATAGAAGCTCAAATATCTCGCTGATAATTGTGCAGAAGAGTGTTAATTCGTGCTTTGAACCTTATTAATTAAATAATAAATATGAACAATATTTAAAATACATGCAAAACTTCAATTTACATTAACTTTTGTTATATAAAAACCCTCGACATCAAATGAGCCTTAGACGATTTGTAAATTACACTTTGAAAAAAACCTTTCTGTTTAACTGGCTCGGCTTTAGGTGTATCAATTCTGGTGATCACCTTCTCATCAACTGGACGATATGCTTGATAGATTTCGAGAGCTAAGCGCTTGAACGCTTCCTCAACGACGAATTTATCTTCCGAACCGATTTCAAAGAACTCCAATCCAAAAGCAGCAGCCAGCGCTTTGCCTTCATCATAGTTCACAACTTGTTTGTCTGTTTCGAATTTATTTCCAATTAATATTTTGCAAACTTTCTTGTCAGCTAAGTGATCTATCCGTTGCAACAACTGATTCACATTCTCAAAGGAGTCGCGGCTGTTGCAAGCATAAACAAAGATGATTCCTTGAATGTCCCTAAAATATGTCCGTGCAATCATTTTTGATCTTTCCAGTGCTGCCATGTTGTATATCTGCATTTTGATTGTTTTGCCATCATTTTCAACGTATTTCGTTTGGAGATCGATGCCTATTGTTGCTAGCCGATTGTTTTCGGAGTTGTTATCGCAATATCTGTTAAGGAAACCAGATTTTCCAGTCTTGGAGTCTCCAAGGACGAGGACCTTCGTTGTAAGATCATACTTTGGTTTGTTTTCGTTGACAGAATTAGTATTCATGGTAGTCTTGTGTGAGTTTTTTTTTGTAATTTGGTTTTATTGTGTTTTATTGGCTTGACATTGTACTTAACTCGTTGGCATCTTGGTCATCTGATCAGATCTGTTGATATTCAATGCTATCAAAAATAAAGCGCTAATCAGGTCAGAAATTTCTGTCAGAGTTTTTCACTTGGTCTCTGGTGTATGAAGAAGATGAATATACAGAAACGAAAGAAAGAGTTTCGCGTATACAACCAGATAGTCAGATCGAGAATAGAAGACAATCAGGTCTTGATCACCAATATATTGATAAAGTGAGCGAAAAGTCAGTGAAGAAATTTATTTCAGTTAATTATCTGGATTCCAGAAGCTTCAGCATCCTGTTCAAACCCCAATTTGTCAGTTTTTCGTTATATGTGAGAAGATTGAAAAATCATCAGTAAGGCATGATTTCTTTTATATTTTGAAAAGTATATTTTTTTAAGGCCCACTTTGGAGTCTTCATTACGAGGGTTGAACATTTATAGAGTCACCTCATGATATTACTCTTAATATTTCTTTTGCTTTCGCTTTATCCTTTTCATTTTATAAATTTCTATAAAATCATTATTTTCGCCAAAAAAAAAAATTTCTCCCCTCTATCCGCTGAAACTTTTCACAGCAACTAAAGAGAATGCTAGATAAAATATTTCTGGTGTTATGGCTTCATGGTCTGCTGAATAAATAGCTTGAATTAATACGATAAAATATCATGATTATCATTCAAAGATATACAAACATATACATAGTAAGTTTCTACCAACACAAAGAAAAACCGAATTGCAACTATCCTAAGAAACACATTCTTCTTAGCCAACAATCAAAACCTTTTTCACGCTCTTTCTGACTCTTTTTCCTCAACAAGCGAGAACTATGTCGCCTGGATCGACGACTTTCTTCCTCTTCAGGACAATAGCGTTCTATAGGAAATTCCTCTGCGATTTTTCCAGCCAAGCACCTGAACGCTTCGTCAACATGTAAGTTCTCTTTTGCACTGACTTCAAAGAAATCCATTCGGTGAGCCTCAGCCAATTTTTTGCCTTCGTCGTAACTCACAGTTCGGTCTTTCGAATCGTATTTGTTTCCGATTAGCATTTTGCAAGCTCTCTTTTCAGCCAGCTGGTCGATTTGTTTCAACCAGCCTTCCAAATTATCAAAAGATTCGCGATTATCGCAGGCATAAACAAGTATGATACTCTGAGTCTCTTTAAAATATGACTCTACGATTGGTCTATACCTTTCTATTCCCATTGTATCCCACAGCTCCATTTCCAGAGTCTTTCCTTCGAGTTCTATAGACTTCTGCTTTACTTCGATTGCGATTGATTCTAAATGATGTTCGATGAATTCATTTTCGACGTATCTGAGAATTAAGCTTGACTTTCCAACACCAGAATCTCCGACCACGAGAACTTTAGCTGAAAGTTTATACATTGGTCTGTTTCCATTTGATTTAGGTGTTGTTGATTCGAACATATTTTTTTTCTATTTGCACTCTCAATTGTAATTTTTTATTTGTGATTTCGTCTTTCGTTTTGACTAACTAGCCAGAATTTAGAATTTTTATCATATCGTGAAAACTACAAGATGGAATTGTGTAATGTCGTTGAAATATTAATTTGTGACCTGAAAATGTCCAAAATTCTTCAGCGAATTGCCCTCGAACTTATTCCGAGGCTGTTTGTAGTCAAAATAAAGCTGGGCCGATCGAGACATGAGACGAACAAGTAAAATTTTATTTTGTAATTATGATAAGTTATCATACTTCTTTATAATTTTATCTTTAAAAGACTGCTAAGCCACTCAGAAAGTTTAAGTAATGTACAGACCTTAGTTTTCCCAACGACAGGTGGCAGCATATATTAATATTGAGAAGAGTTTTTGTTGATAAATAACATTTATTTTGTTACCTTAAGTTTTGAACAAATCCATTTGGTTTAAATTTTCAGTGTTGAAAGTACTTCTATAGAATGTGATAAGCAATTATGATAAATACTAATGATAGTGAGATGAATCTCATGAAATTGATATATCTACTAATCTTCTTTTTTTAAAAAAATGGTTCACTTTTTATCCAATACAATCAGGTAGGAATATGTGATTTTAGTTCGCAGGTGATAGCATGTCGCTTTTTGTCGATTCTGTTGAAATTGTTGAAATCGATATGCTGCTTTTCTCAAGAAGTATGGATTTTGCGGTCATTTTATTCTCGTCAATCACGCCATCTTCGTTGCCAGAATAATTTTGATAGTGGATCTTGCTGGAAGAGAGCTTGCTCGTGACTACCTTGCCTTCTCGAGAAACACTGTTCTCTGCCACTTTGCTTTTGACCCAATCAATGAACTTTTCAACTAACTGAGGACCTTTTTTGAAACCTTGGCTAAATCTCAAACATTGTTCAGAGACACTCAAGTCTTCGGAAACGAACTCAGCCTCCAAAAGAAAATCAAAAGTTTTGCGAGAATAAAGCTGATTCTTGCTCTTAAACCCAACTTTCAGTTCCGATTGGAACTTATCAACAGAGATCGTCATCGACTCGCGCTGCTTGAGATCATCATCATAGTAATTAGCAATAGCGCCTTCATTTTTAACACTGATAATGAGAACAATGTTGTCTTTGCCGAAACTCTCATAAGAATTCTTTTCAGGAGCGGCCAATTTACGCCTTAAATCTTTGTCAATCTTGAGAATTTCTTCTTGAGTGAGGACAACCTCATTTTCTTTCTTACAAGTGAAGAAATCGAAGAAACTTCTGGAATTAGCCTGTTTCTCCTTTATCAGCCTTCTAGTAGCTTTTTCTTTCTCGAACAATCTTACTGCCCCCCTTACAGCCCAAGCGTGATATCTTCCAGGCAAAAGACACAGGATACAGGATAAACGTTTTATATCAAGACTCTCTAAGCATTGTTGTAACAGAATTTCTTTTTGAGAGTCTTTCGACTCTTTCCTGAGCTTTTTTCTTTGAGTGAGTATTTTATGAACCAGCTCTGTGAGACGAGAAATGTATTCTTCATTGATGATATCTTTAGAGCTCTCAAGGCTTATTAGCCCTTTCAACTTTCCCGCTCTTGTTGTCAAAAACGCGTTGTATGAGTTCCAAAACTCAAAGAGCTGTTTGATCGACTCTACTTGAGCTGTAGTTGCATTTATCTCGAGAGGCTTTAAAAAGCACTCAATACTGGGAGCAGGCCTGTCGATGTCAGCCTTATGCTTGGTGGTCAAGGCATCCATTGAGACATTTATGATGTAATTTGTGTCTATGTCCTTTGCTTCACCTTCTCGTATAATGATTTCTTTCATTCTCTCTAGCGGGTTTGGGAACGAGCTCTCGCTAATCATGTCCTTTGAGGACGCATTCCAATATGCAGCAAGGTTCTTTATCGCAAATTTTCTTCGAAGAGGCAATTCCTGGTTCTCAGGCAGTGTGCGATCTATGAACTGAGGCTCCCCATTTGCATTCACATTGAATACTTTGACTTCTTCACAAGTGAGTCCTCCGGAGTACTTTGTGGTTTTATCTTCGATTCTGAGATGAATCTTTTTAATTGTGATCTAAGATTTTAATTAATTTCTGATGAGTTTCTAAAACGATTAATACCTTTGAATTCTCTGAGGTTCTATGCTTGACTTTCTCCTCCTGACGCTGCTTGAACGATTGAGCTTCACTATCATCATTCTTTTTCTTTCTTTTAAGCCTACTGGACGCTTTCTTGAGGTAGTGGTTGATGAGCTCTTCAGTTTTCTCCAGACTCTTCTTTGTATCGTACTCGGACATGGCCTCCCAATATTTGCTTTCGAACGGATTAATAATGATGTATACGTCTTCGATGTTGACCCCAATAGACTCGCTTGCTAATCGTGACCAAGGCACATCGAGGGATATCAACCCAATGTGGCTGTATGCTATCCGGAAAGGAAGCGCAGCATCTAAAAAGAGGTCCGATTTCAGTTTTAAATTCTTTAGAGCGAGCCTTCCTTTGCCTAAATCAGCGTTGATCTCTTGGCTATTAAACCCTTGGATGAAACTGCCGAGAGATCGGAAGAGGAAATTCTCAATGAGACCTTGGAGCATTTCAAAAATGATGAATTGAAAATCAATTTAAGTTTTGAATAAATTGATCACGAGTTTGTTGAGAACAAGTTTAAGCATCAATTTTTTATCGGCGCATGAATTATGTAAAATTAACACAGCTTATCTTATTTACAAAAAAAACAACTGCGGCTCATGTTAACTTGCACATAGAAACATTAAATGACATCTCATTCTGAAGCATGTGGACCTCCGCAGGGGAGATAGTGAGTTAAATACATAAAAATAAAAATACAACTTGAAATTGTGATTATGTCCAGTGTGTAGAAACGGTTAATCAAATTACGACTTTGATTCTGAATACTCCGTAATTTATGGAGGAATTTAAGGACCGCCAAAAGGTAAGTTCAGCGATTAAATTCAGATTTTAAGAACTTCTTTCATTATTGTTGAGGAGAGGTGTTTCTCTGACCGCTTAATGATTAGTTTTATGCGGATGATGGTAAAATGCAACAAAAAGGAAGATAGAAATGGTGTGTAGACGTATCAAAATTATGGAGACTGTTCGGAAAAGAAGGCTAATTTAAGTGGGACTCCGAAATCTGGAACAATAATCGCTAAATTAAGTAGGATAACGCTTAATTTTGAGAGTTAAGAGCATTAAACTTTTTTTTTTGGCTAAGACTTATCGATGTGTATGTTCACAGGCATTTTCTCAAAATAAAATTTTTATTTCATTACTTAGATTAAACAGAGCGTGTAAGCAAATTAATATGAGAGATAAATAGCCTCTCATATCACAAAAAGCCTCCAAAAAGCGTAGTAAATCCGAAAAGTCCATAATTCAGTGATATATCGCATTTTGACATAAAAATAATCAAATGAAAATTTCAAGGCAAACAAATTTTCGTAGTTTTCGATTCTTACAATCGATGTGCATTGAGCATCCAGCCGTTTCAATGACGCAAGCACAAAACTTAATCCTTACTACAACGAATCTTTTCACGAGATAGGGAGTTAGCAAATGCTGCTAACATGACTTAATTAATAACCATATTCAGAATTTCGTGTTTATTTTATTTTATTTTTTGCTGCCATCTGCTTAAAGGTTGAGTCAGCAAGCACATCTTCAAATAACAATTTTGTAAGGTTTTCAAATTTCTTTATGAAATTTTTCAAGAGAACATCACTAAATATGATGAAGGTATTCACTTCGCTACTTTAATTGAATCATTTTAATATTGAGAACTAATTTCTCTAAGCCCAGTGTCCTCCTGTAACCATATACATACATTTTTTCAAATCATCGTCTTTTTTCCTTTAGCTACAACCATATCGCATTCAAGGAAATCTTGTTAGTGATAGCATCATCCTCACTAGAGATGGTATTCTTCGCCATTTTGCTGCTGATCAAGTCAATGAAATCTCCCACTGACTCAGACACTCTTTTCAATTCCTGGTCAAACTTCTTGTATTGATCAGCAATACTAGTATCTCTTGATCTGAATTCAACATTCGTAATGAATCCATATTCCTTGCGAGAAAAGAGTTGGTTATCGCTTTTGAATAGGACGCTCAGATCTGATTGAAATTTCTCAAGCT
>ENA-UOTX01001114-UOTX01001114.1-compost-metagenome-genome-assembly--contig:-NODE-1114-length-22319-cov-11.052468_pt1 | contig 22319 bp, 6 predicted proteins | sample MGYA00238143_ERZ746982 | MGnify/ENA primary metagenome ERZ746982 (study PRJEB28758, sample SAMN06268862) | compost metagenome | isolation source: single cell | place: USA: California, Emeryville, Joint... | reverse complement strand
AAAGGCTACAAAAGATCCATTCATCTACACGCCATTCTCTGCAGGACCAAGAAATTGTATTGGACAGCATTTAGCGACTATAGAAGCGAAGATCATATTCAGTGTCTTCCTCACGAGCTTCAAGTTTAAAATACCAGAGGATTTCAAGATGAGGATGAGGATGCTGTTCTTGTATACTTCACGCGATCCCTTCTATATTGACATCGAAAAAAGAGACTAAAAATCTCCGAACAGATAAGTTAGCTATCTATTCTATATTTCATTGGCAGCTTCTGAATTAATTCCCTTGAATTTGAATTCATTCCATCCGAATTTGCACCTCTAAAAACTTCCATTAAGCTATACCCAAATCATAAGTATCGTGGAGGTATGAGCATGATTATGCATCTACATAGACCAATCATTTTAAATTTGACTTTTTCTTTTCTTTTATGAGGATCAAGGTTCTCAGGAGGCAAAGTTATGAAAACTCGATAGTTTCTTCGGGAAAAGCCAGTTTAGTTTTTCATCAGAAGATTGCACAGATGTATCTTTATGAAATCAAATTAAGGTTCAATTGATGAAAATAAAAAACTCAAGAGGAAAATAGCTATCAAGTATATTTAATAGCAATAGCGTAAGAGAAGCAAATTCAATTTTTCTTTTTCCATTTCTTTAATCAATTTAGTCTAAGATTTTCTCATTACTTAATTAAATATATTTATTTTTGCTTTTAGTAGTCTTCGAGTTCTATTCTGAACTTTTTATCCTGAATCTGCTGAAAAGAAGAAGTGTCTGATTCTAGACCAATATATGCTTGCGTAGGCTGGAAGAATCTGTTTCATTCGTCCTGATTCGGACTATTGTAGTTATTAATTTTCCCGTTTTTTGTGGAGTGATACTCTCATAGGACAGTTTAACTGCTAATAATAGTTATGTTTGAGACATTGGCTTTCCTGTGAATTCTTTGAGCAGGATCGCTTTAAAAAGTACTTCTTTGATAAAAAAATGAAAATTTCCATAAATAGCCATCAACCATGCTTGCAAGACCATTTACGGGCTAGATTGAAGACCCAACCGAGACTACAGATAGAGCAACGTCGATCATTAGCGATTTGAGTGAGGACCTTCTCTTACTCACGATTAGAGTAATAAACTGGAAGTGGAAAAGTCATAAAGCTCTTGACTGTTTGTTTCAGCTAGAGTTAGCTCCAAACTTATTGATATAGATGAAGAGGAAACTATCAGAGGCACAGAGAAATATTTCTTGTTGAAGAAGGATAATTGGTCTCCTGATTACAGTAATGACACTTCAATGAACTATTGACTGTTATCTGCATATCAAGTTTAAGGGACGAAAATGCTAGCGGACATTAGATCAGACTTACTGGAGGAACTTTAATGTATTACCATATTTGCTTAATGCCAGAGGAGGAAAGCATAACCAATTAAAGGCTTTCCAGATTCGAAAATTTCGATTGGTTGCGAATCAATATTTAAATTCGTAAATTGGAGATCACCTTCCAGGCTCTCCTTGCCTTGAAATTGAAAAATTTCTTACTTAGAAATTCTTAACAGGTTTAACCCATCAGAGAGTAGATACAGAGAGCTTGAAGGAGCGTAAATCTTGCCTCCTAACTATATAGAGCTCTCAGTATGCATCCCGACTCGTTTTTCTGTTTTTTGAATCCTTGCAATAAGCGCCGCTGTCTCTTATCAGCAACAAGCCGTATAGAAAAGATTTCTCACCTGGGTGATTTGCTGGATAAATTTTAATTGATCATTTTTGGAAATTACTCCAACTCCATAGAAAATAATTTCTTAGAAGAAAAAATAAATTTTATTCGGTTCTCTTTATGATCTGGATTTGCTTTCTAATCTAATTCTAATTGAAGAGTCAATTTCAAAATTGCTGTTAACTGCATTTTGATTTTGACTGGAAATGGAAATTAATAAAAAAAATCGATATTACCTGATTTCTATTAAGAAAGGTAAATGAAAGAAATCAGTCAGACACAAGATAAAATGTCATTAGCTCCATGGTTTTCGTTGTTACGTGTAAGAATTTAGAGGACTATAAGATTAGCAGCACTGACCTGAGGTTTAAGTGCAAGAGATTGATCTAATTAATTTTATTCTAATTACGGCTGAATCCAAAATCAGAATTGTTTATATAGCATTTAATTAGAAGTTGATTGACAATCAGATTCGTGAAATGCTTTTAATTAACAATTTGCTTCTAGATTGAAATTAAGCTTGATACCTGCAGTAACTGATCGTCTTGATAATTCATAATTTTCATAAAAAAACGACAAAGCAAAACTGAGTTTGACTTAATCTCAATGAAGACACAACACCTAGTTTTCATCTTTATTCTCCTGTCTCTCGGCTCATCTAAGACTCTGACCGTTGACTCCAGTATTAGTTCTCCGAGTGGCACCAGCTATCCGACCCTTTCCTCAGCAGTTGATGCACTCTACAGCGGAAACACCCTCATTGAAACCACCAACACAATCACACTTCTTTCTAACACGGTGGGAACAACCCAAACCATCACCAGAACCCTGTATGGTAACTCTGGAACAGGGAGCATCGTGATTCAGTTCGAATCTCCTCCAGACAAGGTAAACTCTCCTGTTGTGTGTAGCCAGCTCCCAATATTGAGTTTGACGGGGACGTCATTCTTGTATTCCAATTCTGGAATGACTGCGTTCACTCTAATTGGGCTAAATATTGTCGCGAGATACACGGACTCTCTCTCACACGAACTGAACTATATTGGAACTGTTACATTCTCGAAGTTCTGTTTGGATTTGACGAACCCTGGAGTAGCTGTTCCATACTACGACTGGGTCTATATGGAAAGAGGGACACAGGTGACGATTACTAATGGTTACATCTCATATGACGGAACTATGACACTCTGGGTTCAGCACACAAGTTTTGTTAATATGTCAGATTTAGTCCTATACAATGATGTTTTGTCTCAAGACACTTCTAGAAGTGCTATTCAAGTTTATCAGAGCTCTGCAGTCTATGACACAATTTTCAACATAACCAATGTGCAAGTTACGTGTGCTCCAACGGCCATGCCAATGCCTTACGCTATCTACAGCAATAGGCTCACGTCGATTTATTATACCAATTTCCAAGTAACAAATTGTGATTTCAGCAAATCTTCAACACTGAAAAAAAGCTTATTTTATACCGGAACGACTGTAAACACTCTGTATGATAACATCACGTTTACAAACGTTGTAATGGGTAACAGTTATTGGCAAGGTCTCCTGAAGCTTTCAGGAAACTACAATTCTACGATTTCTAACATTCAATTCAAGTCTGTTACAGCTTCTCTTGTGAGTACCAACAATGAATTGATGCTTATCGATGGTTCAGACTACTATTATAGTTCAGGGATCAATGTCACTATCAGCAACGTATCGATCGTTGACAGCAGTTTTGTTCAAAACTTTTATTGTCTTTTTGTGAATTTGACCCATCCTGATCGATTACAAGGATATTACGTAAATAATTTTACAATCGATGGAGGCTACGCTTACTCTTCAACGTTGATAAATTTTATCATTAATCCAGCAACAACAGATACAACCCAAATAGCACCAAAGACATTTACAATAAGCAACTTCAACATCCTGAATTTCCAATTCGAATCCAGCACACTTATAGATTTACAATATTCAACAAGCTTAGTTCCCGCTGTTGAAATATTTCACTTCGAGTTCTCTAACATCTTTATTGCCAACAACGTGATGAGCAACGTATGGGTCTTCAATGTTGCAGCTGTTCATCTGCAATTTGTGAATTTGATAGCGGTGAACAATACTCTCACCGACTCAACAGCGCTCATCGAGACCCGCTACTATATGGACTCTCTTTTTGTGATTGACTCCAACTTTACCAATAACACATTAAAATCAGGCTCACGTCTAATCTCCTATGATGTATGGCAAACTGTCAGGGGTAATATTAATGCATCCGAGACCACCTCTTACAATATAGATAATTCATTTGTGAAGAACAGTACGACATTCTATACTGAAACTCGACCTTTTATCATCTACAACACGATATTTACGGATATCCGAGCAGAGGACTCTAATGTAATCTGGTCTGTGAATCCTCAAGTAATCATCCAAGGCAATACTATGCAAAATATCACTTTGGTCAATTCTCGTCTCTTATGGCTTGGAGGGTACATGCCTTATGCCAACGCCTACGCTTCTGGAAAGAGTGTGACTCTTCCGCTCACCACGACCTGGTTTGATTTCTGGCAGACCGGTGAAAACTACGCATTATACGGTAATTGGCAAATGAGTGCGCTCTTTTATGACGTAAGGAACGCGACTTGCTTGTATTCGCCTCAACATTGCGCGAAATTCCTCTATGTGAAAGATAACATCGTCAACCAAGTGAGAAGTACCACTATGCCGTTTTTGATAGGATTACAGAAATTTCAGACTGCAAACAGCTCAGCCTTAATCACAAATAATATTCTATCAGAGATTCAAATTGCTGAAACTCCAATCATATTGAGTGATGCAATTGACAGAGTTTTCATCATTGGGAACACTGCTACTCGCATCAAGGAGCTGTATGTATATTGTTTCTCAATTAAGTCGAATATTCTCGATAAAGTCATTTTCGACTCGAACAGCTTCTCCAGTACCTCTGTAACGGGAGGCGTTATGCTCAGCTCACCTCAATGTAATGATATCACCATTCAAAATATCAGCGCGCAAGATGTGGAGACTGATAATCGATATGTGAGCATCAATTGCGATTTCATTCAGACACAGTTTACTTTCAAAGATTCGAATTTTAGGGATATAGCTCAGAAAACGCCCATGCTCATCTATCTTTCGACTCAGAACTCCTCATCAGCATATACTGGAAGTGTGCTGTTCCGAAATAACATTTTCACAAATATAACGATGATAAAACAGGAAGAAGGCTCAATCATTCTAATAACACCACCTGCTTTACTTTACCTATTCGTGCCTAAATATTCCATCACATTGCAAAACAATACAATGACAGACATTTCTCTCCCTGATGGAGTAGCAATCAGTGTGGCGGCGCCAACAGTCATAATGACAAGCTCTACTTTCAATGGTCTTTCATATGGAGATGCAAGAGGTGCCTTGTATCTGATTACCCAGAGTTTCACATTATCTAGCAGCACTTTCACAGATTGTCGATGTCTCAACTCCACTGAACCAAGCTTAATTAAATTAGCATCATCATCTTCGGTTCCTGTATCTTCAGTAAGTGTCACTATCTCAAACTGCTCTTTTGCAAATAACTCAGAGCTTAATGCAGCGATAATGCATTTTTCGACATCTACAATTCAGTTTTTGATGCAAGATTCATTGCTACATAGCAACTTACCATCTACCACTACTCAGGCACCATTTTATTTTGAGAGCATCACTGGATCTACAATCACTATTAAAAATTCTATATTTGTTACCAATCAAACATCGGAGTCGCCAAATTACATCTTTTATGTAGCTTCGACCTCTCAAACCAGTTTAACGATTTCAAATTGCAGCTATCAAGTTGCTGAGGGTAATTCTGGAAGCTTCCTCTATGCAAATAAAAACTCAGGTCTCACTGCCTCGTTTACAGGGTTTAACTACACAGCAGCTATTAGCGAAAACTCTGAAGAATTTAGTCGCTCACAGGCAGCGATTTTGATGGCTGACAGTATAAATGTTGCCTTTACAAATCTTCAAGTCGCGAATCTCACAATCGAGCAGACCCCGCTCTTTGAAATGAATTGTGACAGGACAAACAGTCTTAATGGTAACACTTGGCGTCTATCTCTCTCTCTGAGTAGCTTCGATTCCTTGAGTCTAACAGATGGAATAATCACTATCAATTCAGATGAATACACTCTGGATGCGTTAGATGATCTCGCAGTGACCATTACCAACACGAATTTCTCAGGTATCAGTTTGACTGGGTCAAGTTCTATGATTACTAGTAAAACTTCTCTCATCGGCAACAGCCAAACGGATAGCTTTTCAGTGAGAGTGAGTAACTGCTTGTTCTCGCAGATAAACAGCACGACAGGAGCCGCAGCAATATTTTCCTCTGTAGAGTCTCGCTACCGAAACGTGCTTTCGTTGGATAGCAATACTTTCCAGGATATCAATTCCACTAGTAGCAGCAGTCTCGGAGGAGGACTAATCAATACGTCTACTACTTTGCTTTCTCAGGCATTGACCTCCAGTAGTAATTCTAACACGGTCAAAGTAACCAACAACGCCTTTTCGGGAATACAAAGCTCTGAGGGCGGTATAATCGCATGGAGGAGCGAGTTTAATCAAATCGCGTTATTAATATCTAATAACACTTTTACAAGTGTGAGTGCCACAGAGGACGGAGGAATTATATTTGCGAATTATTCAGCCAGCACAAGCTCAAGCTCCACTCAGCCAGTGGTCTTAAACGTCACAAAGAACACATTCACGGAAATTGGAGCTCGAAATGGAGGTATAATTCAATTCTTAACCGTCTCAGCAACAAATGCGTACAACATTATTTTTGACTCAAACGATTGCAAAGACGTAAATGTCTTTCAGAATGGAGGAATTATCAACCTTCCCAAGATTTCTTCATCCAATGAGGGTAGAAGGCTGCTTTCAGTGACTACTCTTCCTGGGCACGTCGTCATTTCTAACAATCAAATCAACAACATTTCAGCAGCAAATGGCGCTGTTATTTATGATTTTACACCAGATCTCACCCTGAACCTTTCTCTCACTGGTAATACTTTTGATACTCTATCAGCTGCTGAACGAGGAGGTCTTGCCTTCCTAAATCGACCTTATTTCTCGATGCAAAATAACGAAGGATCCACATTCACTGCAGGACAAGGAGGTTCGGTTATCTATTCAATGTCCGACAATCTAATTTTCGATACCTCTTCAAACCAATTTACCTCTGTTCAATACCCCACAGTTTCTTTTTATCCAACCAATATCAAGATCGTTTTCATTAACAACTCTGATTCCTCTCTACTATACCTAGAAAACTACACCTCACTCTCCTCAACTCCAAGGGCTCCAAATTTAACATCTTATTCTCTCAGTCTCTATCATATTAACTTGACTCTGGTGTATGCAGGCGTTTATGCAAGTCAACTTGCTGGTGACGACTCCTCGAATGCGATCGCGCACCTCCTGTTTATTTCACCCGATCCTGAAAACCTTCCACAAAGCTACTCAACGTCTAACTGCTTAAACGCCACCTGCTCAGTTAATGCCTCTGATATTATCCTGAAAGGCAACGCTGGAGATATCTACATTGTTAACGTCACCTACGAATCGAACGCTTTTACATTATCTCAACAGTTTACCATAAGTCTAAGAGAATGTGGAGAAAGTGAGCTCAATCAATCTGGAATATGTACTCAAATTCCTCCAGCCCCTTCCCCGGACCCAGCAACTCCTACAAATCCCACTAACGAAACAGGCGGTACAGTCATTGTGCAACCAAATGGAACATATCTCAATTGTCCTCTCGGCGCAGAATGCAAAGACAATGAGATTTGGATACGACCAGGATACTACAAAAGTGAGAGTGCGGCTGGTATTTACATTATGCCTTGTAACGATCGTGAAGAAAGATGCTTTGGAGGCAAAACTAGCAGTTGCAGCGAAGGATATACTGGCCCATTCTGCCTCCAATGCGATCAATCAAAGGGTTTCGTCCCCGACAGCGAAAGCTACTGTGTGAATTGTAATGATGACGGGGTAGTAGTAGGAGTCATCGTATTGCTTATTGGCTATGCTTATCAATTGCTATTCATTGTTGCCTTATACAATGGGAACAAAAAGAATTATCACGAATCCTCCGAAAAGTCAGTAACGAAGGAAGGGAGTCGACCAGTTAGAGCTGGCGAGGTGATGCTTATCTGCACTACTTTTGCTCAGATCAGCTCTATTATTGCAGCTGCTAATGTAGGACCAGGGTTTCTGAGCAGCTTCTTGAACATCGCAGTTGGTGTCAGTAATCCCACCAAGCAGATGTTTTGGGCTCTAAAATGCCGATATTATAAACTTGATATGGACCCTCTTGATGCCACCAAAATGGAACTTCTTCTCTATATTTTCTCTCCTCTCATGAAGCTCACACTAGCATTCATCCTCGAAGTCTTCAGGATGATTTTCAAGAAATGCAAAGAATCAAGAACCGGAGCTTTATCGAGAATGGGCACTGTGATTATTGCTCTCATCATTTTAGAGCATCCAAGCATCACTGCTGCGCTCGCTAACTATTTAACTTGTGAGAAGCTCGACCCTTACATGGATGAAAAATTCATGAAGAATCCTACAGCTGTGCAATGCTACACTCCTGAATACAATTCTTTCAGGGGCATAGTGGTGATCCCTGCGTTTATTATTTGGGGTTTCTGCATTCCTCTTGCAGTTTTCCTAATTCTAAGGACAAAGAAAAATAAGCTGCAGCAATCTGAGGCATTGAATAAAGTAATGGGTGGGCTCTATAGCAGCTATTTCCAAAGATTCTACTATTGGAGCATGATTATTATATGCTTAAAGTTAGCCATTTACCTCCTCGATTCATTGCTCACATTACACGAGATATCTCAAGCTGTTATCTTCTTTATCGTGATACAACTATATCGCGAATATGTAAGGAAAGCGGCTCCTTATACTCAAAAACTACTGGTTCAATGCGAAAATTATTGTGGAATTTCTTATCGGGCTGTTCTACTAATCGTGATATTAAAAGAAAGCATCGGAGGAACTATCTTCGGCGAAGTTTGTGACATATTCATTATTATTTCTATCACAATTCCTGGACTATACTTATTGGGATGGACCGGAGCGGTCCAAGTTAAGGCGTTTAACTCACTAGTCGAGAAGGATATAGATTTCGAAAAAGACACCAAGAAGAAAAGCGCTATTGCAATGACTAGTATGCAATCTCAAGCAGATGAGATGATTAGCAGCCCCACTCATCGAATCAATTCAATAACAAACAGGTATGAAATTAATATTCCTTATTAGATATTTATTATAACGCTCTTCTCATAGGTTTGAGGCTCCGGAAACAATGGACGATGTGATCCCAGACCCAACCAAAGCCTTTTACATTGAAGAAACATCGCGTAAAAAAACTATTAAAAGCAGTTCTAGATTTGATCCAACAGCAAACCCTACAAAAAAAGTTTCAAAAAAACCAAAGTCAAGCCTGAAAAGAAGACAACCACCAGTTGTGTTTAACCATACCAAAAAGGAGAGCGTCGCAGAGCTGATATCTTCAGATATAAATATCCAATTCAAAGAGAAGGAGGAGGAACCAGCAATAACGGGAGAAACTCCAAGGAGTAATAATTTGATTGCTGTATCACATATAAGAAGTGAAAGTGAGTCCCATGCTATTGATGTACCGACAGGAAGAGAAAATTCAATGGCATAATCTAGCCAGAGTCAATAATATTTGTTCCGAGAGATATTAATTCATTTTTCGGTTCTGCTTCTCTCAATCTTTTATAAATTTATCTTTGTTTGATATCATAGTCTCTACAACGTTCAAAGTAGCAAAAGACTAGAGTAACAACTATCCATTTATTCTTTATGGTTTCTGAAGAGTGAAGGGAATTCTAAGGATAAATTTAAGGAAATTCATTGCTGACTGAGAGAAAATTTAATAGATTACAGTTTGAAAAAGTTACATGAAAATCAAAGACCGCAACTCCTTCTTATCATCCAAAGAAAAGTAGTTTTTGGAAAAAGTAGTCGTGCTACCTTCTGAATTTTTATCACAGATATGTACTGCCTGGAGAATCTTTAAGGAAGATTAGAAAGAAATAAATTTATCCATTCAGTGATAGAGAAAAGTGACAATTTCAAGTCAGTGGAGCATGCCATCTGATCCTTGTTAGGGGGTAATTTAATGGGCATTCAATTGGTGATAATGAGAAAAAAAATGCTATTGATAAAAAATTATCTTAATCGACTAACCATCATTAGAAATGTAGAAAGACAATGAAATCAATAGCAGAGGTTAGGATAGATCCTTTGGGAGAACTCAATGAGTTTATCTCAAAACCTCAGCACTAATTAAGATTGGTTCCAGATTTTTTCCTATGCTGAGTGACAAGTAATAAAAATGTCGATTTAATTCTTCAACAGGTACTAAATCGGCAATAATAATCTCCTTTTAAAGTGCTGATGAAAACATTTCTGTGCAAAAGCAATTTTACCTTAGTATCTCTAAGCTTCCTATTTTTGTGGTGAAAAACCATATGTGTTGAGAGACTTGAAAATACAAATCTCCATTAAAGATGACGAGAGTGTTGAACATTCCTAATTGTTAAATTGAATCTCACACTCTATGTATAAACTAAAGTTAGCGCCGATTCCGACGTTAACTCCCTTTTTGAAAATTAAAACGGTTGATTGCTGGAACTTAAATCAATGATGACGCTTGCTGATGTTTTTTTCAAAAAAAAAAATTGGAATTAATATAATTATTCGATCTCATGATTGACAGACAGGTCGCTGCGTTTATATTGTTCTATTTTATGTTCCATCTTATATTTTTATCCAGGCTCCGTCTCCATTCGGTTGTAAACAAAATCAATCTCAATATTGCTTTTCTGTAACTTTAATCGACCTAGCTTAAGATTCTCACTACTCTATTTAATATATTTATTTCCAACTCATCTACCAATGTGCTAGGTTCATCGTAAACCTTTTATCCAAATCCATTAAGATAGAGAGCCTTCCTAGAGGAGACATATGCATACTTGGTTCTTCAGTTAAGAGTTGCTTCTTTAGCCCAGTTTAGACTATTTTCTTTGTCATTTTATTTCTGCACAACCAATTTTACAGTAATCTCCCTTTCCTGAAGAGCAATAGTAGCATTCGCGTTATTCAGTATTCTACGGTTTCTCATCCATTTCCGCTTTACAAAGCATTTTTTCTGCTCAAAAACGTTAAAAACTGCCATAATAACTATCAATCATGTTTTCAGAGACCAACTGGAGGCAAGATTAAAGAAACAAAACGGAGAAAGACCTAGAGAGACGTGATAAAGTGGCCAGTTTGAATGAGAGACTCCCTCTAACCCATGTAAAGGACCAAACTAAGCCGAAATGTCTTGGACTCTTTTCTCATGGTGGAGATGGCCCAATCATTGGTGCTAACAACATTAAAGGACATTGATGAAGAGAGTTCGCTCTACCAACACAGCAAAGATCATTTTATTTCTTTTTTAGACAGACATGATTACATTAATGATACATCAATGAGACATGGCTTTATTTGAGGAAAAATCAACAAAAAGATGAAAACGCACAGATAATAGAGCAAATTCACTTCACACGAAGGAGTTAAATGAATTGTAGCATCTTCTAACGTCAGCAAAAGGAGAACATAACCAATTAAATTCTTTTTGAGAGATCTAATTTTGATTGGTTAAGAATAAAAACTCAAAATTGCGATCTATCTTCAGGCCTGCTCTAATTCTAAAATCAAAGTTTTTATCACGTTAACAGAAATCCTTATTTAAAAGTCGCGGCCGGGACCTCAGAGAGCCACTGAGGATGCTTGAAATGAGAGTAAAGTTTGTCTGCTAACTTACTCTAAGTCTCGATTTCGCTCTTGAAAGCTGTCCATACTGACTCAATTTTCAGTAGCGAACCCACTACTTCTCCTCCTACTCCTGCAACTATAAAATTCTTTAACCCTCATCTCGATAACTCTTTATTAAATTTGAATCGCTCAAGTTTGCATATATAATTTCGAGACCTTAGAAATTAAAATTGGAAAAGGCAAAAAATTTTATTAATTTCTACTCGTGATTTTGAATTACGTTCGCTCTATTCTAATTTAAAGTGAATCCAGTGCTTTTTTCTTCTAAATTATTATAACTAAATGGAAATGACCTCGATTTCACTAAACTACGGCGGCGCAAGAAAGTTAAACGAAAGAAGTTAGTCATTGGCGAGGTAGGATGATACCATCACTTTCGTTTTTGTAGTGAGAAGTAAGAACTAAAGCATGAAAGATTAATTGTATTGACCTAGGTGTCCAAGCCTTGAGGGGTAACGAAATAAATTTTATTCCTGTTCAGCATTTTCGAAGTTTATAAAACACTGTTTATATCGACAGAATTTAATTATAACCCGTTCGGAGAAGCAAACGCAAATAAATTTCTGTTATAATACTTCTGGATTAAAACGCAAGCTGATATAACAACGCTGCGAAACTGATTTGATAATTAAAAAGTTTTCAAAAACAAACTGTGTTTAACCTCAATGAAGATACATCTATTCATTGTTATCTTTACTCTCTTGTCTTTGGGCTCACCCATGACACTAACCGTGGACTCGAGTCTCGGTTCTCCAAGCGGAACCAGCTACCCGTCTCTTGACAAAGCAATTGATGCACTCTACCTGGGAAATACTCTAATTGAAACCTCCAACACAATCACACTTCTTTCGAACACCGCAGGAACAACCCAATACATCTACAGGACTCTGTATGGTTACTTTGGAGCAGGGAATATCGTGATTCAGTTCGAATCTCCTCCAGACAAGGTAAACTCTCCTGCTGTGTGTAGTCAGCTCCCAAAATTGCAATTATTTGGGACTTCGTTCCTGTATTCCAATAATGGAATGACTTCGTTAACCATGATTGGGCTAAATATCGAAGTGAGATACACGGACGGTTTCTCACACGAGTTGAACAACATTGGAACCGTTACAATCTCAAAATTCTGTTTGGATTTGACGGACCAGGGGTTATCTCTTCCATATTACTACTGGTTCTATCTAGAAAGAAGTTCCCAAATAACAATAACTAATGGTTATATCGCTTATGATGGGACTAAGGAACTCTGGGTTCAGCACACAAGTCGTGTTAATATGTCAGATTTAGTCTTGTACAATGATGGTTTGTCCTTAGACAATTATCGTGCAGCTATTCAAGTTTATCAGAGTTCTGTGATCTATGAAACAATCTACAACATAACAAATGTGCAAATTACCTGTGCTCCAACGGCTCTCCCAGTGCCTTACGCGATATACAGTAATAGGATCACGACAGTTTATTACTCTAATATTCAAGTAACAAATTGTGATTTCAGCAAATCCACGGCAGCGACAACGAAAAAAAGTTTGCTTCTTTCCGGAACGACTATCACCAGCGTTTTTGAAAACATCACGTTTACAAATATTGTAATGGGTAATAACAATCTGAATGCTTTGATGAGAGTGGCAGGAAACCGCTATGCGACGATTTCTAACATTCAAGTCACCTCTTTGACAGCTGTTAATGCAAATACAAATCTCTTTAACGAGTTTATAGCTATCGATAATAGTGAAGAATATTACAATTCAGGCGTCGATATCACTATCAGCAACGTATCGATCGTTGGCGTAGCCTTTGAGCGAAACATTTTTGCGATTCATGTGGATTTGATTGCTCCTAGTCTATTAGTAGGATTAAACATCAATAATCTTACAATCAATGGAGGCTCCGCAAATTCCAGTTCATATTTGATAAGATTTGACATTGCGGCGTTAACAACAGATACAACTCAAATAGCACCAAAGACATTTACAATAAGCAATCTCAACATCCTCAACCTTCAATCCGATACCGTCAATTTTTTAGATTTAAACTATCCAACAAGTTTTGCTCCCGCTGTTGAAATATTCCACTTCGAGTTCTCTAACGTCTATATTGCCAACAACGTGCTGAACAACGTGTATCTCTTCTTTATTCAAGCTGTTCATTTGCAATTTGTCAATTTGGCAGTGGTGAACAATACTCTCACTGGATCAACAGCGCTCATCGAGGCCCGCCACTATATGGACTCTCTTTTTGTGATTGACTCCAACTTTACCAATAACACATTAAAATCAGGCTCACGTCTAATCTCCTATGATGTATGGCAAACTGTCAGGGGTAATATTAATGCATCCGAGACCACCTCTTACAATATAGATAATTCATTTGTGAAGAACAGTACGACATTCTATACTGAAACTCGACCTTTTATCATCTACAACACGATATTTACGGATATCCGAGCAGAGGACTCTAATGTAATCTGGTCTGTGAATCCTCAAGTAATCATCCAAGGCAATACTATGCAAAATATCACTTTGGTCAATTCTCGTCTCTTATGGCTTGGAGGGTACATGCCTTATGCCAACGCCTACGCTTCTGGAAAGAGTGTGACTCTTCCGCTCACCACGACCTGGTTTGATTTCTGGCAGACCGGTGAAAACTACGCATTATACGGTAATTGGCAAATGAGTGCGCTCTTTTATGACGTAAGGAACGCGACTTGCTTGTATTCGCCTCAACATTGCGCGAAATTCCTCTATGTGAAAGATAACATCGTCAACCAAGTGAGAAGTACCACTATGCCGTTTTTGATAGGATTACAGAAATTTCAGACTGCAAACAGCTCAGCCTTAATCACAAATAATATTCTATCAGAGATTCAAATTGCTGAAACTCCAATCATATTGAGTGATGCAATTGACAGAGTTTTCATCATTGGGAACACTGCTACTCGCATCAAGGAGCTGTATGTATATTGTTTCTCAATTAAGTCGAATATTCTCGATAAAGTCATTTTCGACTCGAACAGCTTCTCCAGTACCTCTGTAACGGGAGGCGTTATGCTCAGCTCACCTCAATGTAATGATATCACCATTCAAAATATCAGCGCGCAAGATGTGGAGACTGATAATCGATATGTGAGCATCAATTGCGATTTCATTCAGACACAGTTTACTTTCAAAGATTCGAATTTTAGGGATATAGCTCAGAAAACGCCCATGCTCATCTATCTTTCGACTCAGAACTCCTCATCAGCATATACTGGAAGTGTGCTGTTCCGAAATAACATTTTCACAAATATAACGATGATAAAACAGGAAGAAGGCTCAATCATTCTAATAACACCACCTGCTTTACTTTACCTATTCGTGCCTAAATATTCCATCACATTGCAAAACAATACAATGACAGACATTTCTCTCCCTGATGGAGTAGCAATCAGTGTGGCGGCGCCAACAGTCATAATGACAAGCTCTACTTTCAATGGTCTTTCATATGGAGATGCAAGAGGTGCCTTGTATCTGATTACCCAGAGTTTCACATTATCTAGCAGCACTTTCACAGATTGTCGATGTCTCAACTCCACTGAACCAAGCTTAATTAAATTAGCATCATCATCTTCGGTTCCTGTATCTTCAGTAAGTGTCACTATCTCAAACTGCTCTTTTGCAAATAACTCAGAGCTTAATGCAGCGATAATGCATTTTTCGACATCTACAATTCAGTTTTTGATGCAAGATTCATTGCTACATAGCAACTTACCATCTACCACTACTCAGGCACCATTTTATTTTGAGAGCATCACTGGATCTACAATCACTATTAAAAATTCTATATTTGTTACCAATCAAACATCGGAGTCGCCAAATTACATCTTTTATGTAGCTTCGACCTCTCAAACCAGTTTAACGATTTCAAATTGCAGCTATCAAGTTGCTGAGGGTAATTCTGGAAGCTTCCTCTATGCAAATAAAAACTCAGGTCTCACTGCCTCGTTTACAGGGTTTAACTACACAGCAGCTATTAGCGAAAACTCTGAAGAATTTAGTCGCTCACAGGCAGCGATTTTGATGGCTGACAGTATAAATGTTGCCTTTACAAATCTTCAAGTCGCGAATCTCACAATCGAGCAGACCCCGCTCTTTGAAATGAATTGTGACAGGACAAACAGTCTTAATGGTAACACTTGGCGTCTATCTCTCTCTCTGAGTAGCTTCGATTCCTTGAGTCTAACAGATGGAATAATCACTATCAATTCAGATGAATACACTCTGGATGCGTTAGATGATCTCGCAGTGACCATTACCAACACGAATTTCTCAGGTATCAGTTTGACTGGGTCAAGTTCTATGATTACTAGTAAAACTTCTCTCATCGGCAACAGCCAAACGGATAGCTTTTCAGTGAGAGTGAGTAACTGCTTGTTCTCGCAGATAAACAGCACGACAGGAGCCGCAGCAATATTTTCCTCTGTAGAGTCTCGCTACCGAAACGTGCTTTCGTTGGATAGCAATACTTTCCAGGATATCAATTCCACTAGTAGCAGCAGTCTCGGAGGAGGACTAATCAATACGTCTACTACTTTGCTTTCTCAGGCATTGACCTCCAGTAGTAATTCTAACACGGTCAAAGTAACCAACAACGCCTTTTCGGGAATACAAAGCTCTGAGGGCGGTATAATCGCATGGAGGAGCGAGTTTAATCAAATCGCGTTATTAATATCTAATAACACTTTTACAAGTGTGAGTGCCACAGAGGACGGAGGAATTATATTTGCGAATTATTCAGCCAGCACAAGCTCAAGCTCCACTCAGCCAGTGGTCTTAAACGTCACAAAGAACACATTCACGGAAATTGGAGCTCGAAATGGAGGTATAATTCAATTCTTAACCGTCTCAGCAACAAATGCGTACAACATTATTTTTGACTCAAACGATTGCAAAGACGTAAATGTCTTTCAGAATGGAGGAATTATCAACCTTCCCAAGATTTCTTCATCCAATGAGGGTAGAAGGCTGCTTTCAGTGACTACTCTTCCTGGGCACGTCGTCATTTCTAACAATCAAATCAACAACATTTCAGCAGCAAATGGCGCTGTTATTTATGATTTTACACCAGATCTCACCCTGAACCTTTCTCTCACTGGTAATACTTTTGATACTCTATCAGCTGCTGAACGAGGAGGTCTTGCCTTCCTAAATCGACCTTATTTCTCGATGCAAAATAACGAAGGATCCACATTCACTGCAGGACAAGGAGGTTCGGTTATCTATTCAATGTCCGACAATCTAATTTTCGATACCTCTTCAAACCAATTTACCTCTGTTCAATACCCCACAGTTTCTTTTTATCCAACCAATATCAAGATCGTTTTCATTAACAACTCTGATTCCTCTCTACTATACCTAGAAAACTACACCTCACTCTCCTCAACTCCAAGGGCTCCAAATTTAACATCTTATTCTCTCAGTCTCTATCATATTAACTTGACTCTGGTGTATGCAGGCGTTTATGCAAGTCAACTTGCTGGTGACGACTCCTCGAATGCGATCGCGCACCTCCTGTTTATTTCACCCGATCCTGAAAACCTTCCACAAAGCTACTCAACGTCTAACTGCTTAAACGCCACCTGCTCAGTTAATGCCTCTGATATTATCCTGAAAGGCAACGCTGGAGATATCTACATTGTTAACGTCACCTACGAATCGAACGCTTTTACATTATCTCAACAGTTTACCATAAGTCTAAGAGAATGTGGAGAAAGTGAGCTCAATCAATCTGGAATATGTACTCAAATTCCTCCAGCCCCTTCCCCGGACCCAGCAACTCCTACAAATCCCACTAACGAAACAGGCGGTACAGTCATTGTGCAACCAAATGGAACATATCTCAATTGTCCTCTCGGCGCAGAATGCAAAGACAATGAGATTTGGATACGACCAGGATACTACAAAAGTGAGAGTGCGGCTGGTATTTACATTATGCCTTGTAACGATCGTGAAGAAAGATGCTTTGGAGGCAAAACTAGCAGTTGCAGCGAAGGATATACTGGCCCATTCTGCCTCCAATGCGATCAATCAAAGGGTTTCGTCCCCGACAGCGAAAGCTACTGTGTGAATTGTAATGATGACGGGGTAGTAGTAGGAGTCATCGTATTGCTTATTGGCTATGCTTATCAATTGCTATTCATTGTTGCCTTATACAATGGGAACAAAAAGAATTATCACGAATCCTCCGAAAAGTCAGTAACGAAGGAAGGGAGTCGACCAGTTAGAGCTGGCGAGGTGATGCTTATCTGCACTACTTTTGCTCAGATCAGCTCTATTATTGCAGCTGCTAATGTAGGACCAGGGTTTCTGAGCAGCTTCTTGAACATCGCAGTTGGTGTCAGTAATCCCACCAAGCAGATGTTTTGGGCTCTAAAATGCCGATATTATAAACTTGATATGGACCCTCTTGATGCCACCAAAATGGAACTTCTTCTCTATATTTTCTCTCCTCTCATGAAGCTCACACTAGCATTCATCCTCGAAGTCTTCAGGATGATTTTCAAGAAATGCAAAGAATCAAGAACCGGAGCTTTATCGAGAATGGGCACTGTGATTATTGCTCTCATCATTTTAGAGCATCCAAGCATCACTGCTGCGCTCGCTAACTATTTAACTTGTGAGAAGCTCGACCCTTACATGGATGAAAAATTCATGAAGAATCCTACAGCTGTGCAATGCTACACTCCTGAATACAATTCTTTCAGGGGCATAGTGGTGATCCCTGCGTTTATTATTTGGGGTTTCTGCATTCCTCTTGCAGTTTTCCTAATTCTAAGGACAAAGAAAAATAAGCTGCAGCAATCTGAGGCATTGAATAAAGTAATGGGTGGGCTCTATAGCAGCTATTTCCAAAGATTCTACTATTGGAGCATGATTATTATATGCTTAAAGTTAGCCATTTACCTCCTCGATTCATTGCTCACATTACACGAGATATCTCAAGCTGTTATCTTCTTTATCGTGATACAACTATATCGCGAATATGTAAGGAAAGCGGCTCCTTATACTCAAAAACTACTGGTTCAATGCGAAAATTATTGTGGAATTTCTTATCGGGCTGTTCTACTAATCGTGATATTAAAAGAAAGCATCGGAGGAACTATCTTCGGCGAAGTTTGTGACATATTCATTATTATTTCTATCACAATTCCTGGACTATACTTATTGGGATGGACCGGAGCGGTCCAAGTCAAGGCAATTAACTCGTTAGTAGAGAAGGATATAGATTTAGAAGAAGACACAGAGAAGAAGAATAAGAAAGCTTCTATTGCGATGACTAGTATGCAATCACAAGCAGATGAAATGCTTAGCAGTCCCACTCATCGAGTTGATATAATAACAAACAGGTATGAAATAAACACACTTTTCTACAAACATCCCTTTTGAATAGATTTGAAGCTCCAGAAACAATGGATGACGTAATCCCAGACCCAACCACAAACCCTTACAGTGAAAAGACGAAAAGAGCTGAAGAAGACAGCTCAAGACTTGACCCAACTCAAAACCCTATAAAGAAAGGTTCTAAAAAACCAAAGTCAAATCTGAAAAGAAGACCAAAACCAGCCGGTCGGAACCTGCCCAAGAAGGAAAGTCTCACAGAGTTTATATCACCAGGTATAAATATCCAAGTCCACGACAAAGAGGAGGAACTGACAGTAACTGGAGAAACTCCTGTGAGTAATAAGTTGATTGCTATATCACATCCAAGGGATGATATCGAGTCTCCGGTTGTCGATTTCACGACAGGGGGAATTTTAACGGCTTGATTGAGTCAGAGACTATAACATTAGAGCCTAGAGGCATATTTTTAATTCCGATAGTTTATTTATCGGTTCTTATTCTATCAGCATTCATAACTTTACCTTATTTTAGTATTTTAGCCTCTACAAAGTTCTAAGAACAGAAATATTTATGAAAATTACAGAAAACGTTGGCTTATTTCAGCATCTGAGGAGATAGTGAATTATCAGGTTAATTTCGAAAAAAAAATCATTGCTTAAATAGAGAAATATATTAGAATGAACTAAGGAAAGCTTAGCCCAAAGAATTGCTTGTTAAGAGAAATTAAGAACTATATATTGTGTGGTTCTTGGCGAAGAATATTCCGTGATTTCTTTCAAGCTGAGTAACAGATTGAAAACCGAATTAGCAAAATTCTATTTATGTAAAATATAAGTATAATCAAATATTAAAACTCCTATCTCTTGACTACTTAAAAAACTATCAAATTGGACTCAATTACCGAGGTTTTAGTATTTACCTTATATGCAACTCGCTCAATCATCATATATACTTTTATTTGAATTATTGGATTACTCTGCTTTATAATCGAATACATAGTGTCTCTTATTGGATTTGACGATACTCGCAGCATTTGTGACATTCTAGAAATAATAGGAAATTATGAAACCTTTGGAGTGCATATTAATGACTCTGCAAGAATACTATTTACGTGGATATCGGCTGAATGAGCGCTATGAGAACGCATTCAGAGGAGAAATTATATCATTAGCTTTTACAGTACTGATGTCCAAAAAAATTTACAATTTTAGCAGGACATTTCACTGATATATTTATTTATATCTATCGAGTTCATTACAGCATTCATAAGGAAAATGCAAGTCACTGTTGTCATTCATGCTTCAATGTCGCCGATTAGCATCAGAAACTTTAGTGCGGGGAAAAACTGTTTCTGGTTTAACTAAAAAGCACATCCCAATGTACTAACCCATATCCAACAAAGGTTCAAGTGCAAATGAATGAATGACTAAGCTGAAAAGTGAGAATGATGAGCTCAACATAAATTAAATTACGAAGGTGATGCGGCAATTAGCCGTTAAAAATCTCTAATAATGATTGAACCCTTATTAAATCAAAATAAAATAAAGTGTGATTCTGCGCTTCCTCCACATTAATGTGGTGCCGTTAAGTCAACGGGATTTGAAAGAGTTGAAAATAAGCTAAGGACTTCATCTTCTCTAAATCTGACTAGAATCTGGGAAGCTGACGGACATTGGAGACCGGGACCGGTTCTTATAATTTGTATCGAAATGGTTCGAATTTTCGTAAAATTCGCATGGAGGCTCTGGACTAATGATAATTTTCCGATTTTTTTAACACCTCGAACGATCATTATTTAGAACTCTACATGGATTAGAAAAATCCAGCAATGAAATGAGCTCCAAAGCAACTCTTCCTTCACCTGTTTGTAAACAAGAGCATTCAATATTTCACGAATGTTGAGGTTTTTTCAACAACGTTTTCTTATACAAGTGAAAGGAGACGGAATAAACAACATCCAACAAGCAGAGAGCAATTTTCAGATTTTTCTATTCTGTTGAAAGTCAGCTCAACTATGACCTTCTAAGCTATGATGCTTCAAGGAAAATCAATGTTACACGATTTTTCTTCAAAGAGATTGGCTAGATGTTCTTTTCGAGCTATCTAAGAACATCTTGGAATTATATTGAAAATGCGAGAATGACGTAATCTAACTTAATTAAACTCAAAAACCTGTGATTGAATTCCATATCAACATCTGATTCAAGATTCACCCCTTAGAGCCTTAATAAGTTCGCGATTTTTCTAATTAGAATTCAAATAAAAGCAATTAAAACAAAAATTAAATGAGTGAATCTTTTCTCCTTCACAACCTGCAGGAGCAATTGACTTTATGGAGAATCGCTGTCGCGTTTCTCTTCGTGATCCTCATAAGAATAGCCATAAGTTATCTTAAAGTTTGGCTATTCCTGAAAGAATTCAAAACGAAATACGGTGCAGCGGTTTCCTTCAGATTCCCAATCGGAGCTCCTCAGATTCTTGAAGATGATCCAGCAGATGCATTTAGCGCTAGAAAAAAACTGAGTAAAGAGAATCCAAAATGCCGCTTGACCGCAACGCACATGGGAACCAAAAAGGCGATCCAACTAATCGATCCAGTCCTTATCAAAGCATTCCTCTCCGACCAAAGTCGTTACAAAAAAAGTTCGATCTTTGAGCTCTTCAATAAAGTTGCTGGGAAAGGGTTGGTTTTCTCTAACGGAAAGGTATGGAAGAAGCACCGTAAACTCATCTCAGAGACTTTTCGTTTTGACTTCATCGCCTCACAGATTCCGAAGATTCATAGAGTTGCAAAAGATATATTTGAGAAGGAGTTCACTGAAACAAAAGGAAAACACATAAATATCTTGGATCTCTACCAAAGCATTACGGGTGAACTAGTGTTCGAGATTTTCGTCGGTTCAGACCTCGTCAATGCCAATATCAATGGGGAATCTCCAACAAAATGTTTGGCAAGGTTCACTCAGCTCATGTCTGAAAATAGCCTCTCTCCTGAGCACGTTCTTTTTGGATATACAGGCATTCAAGCAAGACTTTTCAAGAGAAACAGAGAATTCTTCAAACTTGCAGCCGATTTTCAGAATTTTGTCATTAACATCATCAAAGAGAGAAAGAAGAAAATCGCCGAGGGAGCGTCAATGAGCGATACTAAAGATTTCTTGCACATCCTGCTCGAGGCGCAAAAGCTTAGTGAGGGGACCGAAGATGAATTCACTGATGATGAAGTCGTTCATGAGTTTCTCACATTCTTCATCGCTGGAATGGACACCACAGGACATCTACTCACAATGGCCACTTATTATTATTACAATTC
>ENA-UOTX01001113-UOTX01001113.1-compost-metagenome-genome-assembly--contig:-NODE-1113-length-22323-cov-18.567203_pt1 | contig 22323 bp, 12 predicted proteins | sample MGYA00238143_ERZ746982 | MGnify/ENA primary metagenome ERZ746982 (study PRJEB28758, sample SAMN06268862) | compost metagenome | isolation source: single cell | place: USA: California, Emeryville, Joint... | reverse complement strand
TACTTCCGTGATCCTTGGTAATGCTTCTACTGGCAATTTCATCGGTTTGATGCTTTTCTCCTCATCTTGACTTCTTTCCTCAAAAAACCGATACAAATTATTGGTCACAGGCCTCACGTCTGGCGACTACCATTGCTAGTCAATAAATCAATGAAGAAATGATTACCTTTGCCATAGACAATAGAAAACTCTTCAAGTAATCTCACGCACAATCTTCAGGGTCTCCTCGAAAAGGAGTAATGAGAATAGAGTTAAGGGGTTGTGACCGTGTTTGTTCTATAGCGTGCTTTATTTGTGAATAAGAAATCAGCCTTGTTAGTTCTTTTCTGATAGGGTTTACGTCAATAAATATTGTATCCGCCATATAGAACCCGAGATCCATAAGGGACTTCATATATACCCCTTCTCGGATTTTCGTACAATTGTTGCGTGAAAACACCTTGCAAAGGTATGGAGTTAATTCAGCAGTCTTCACGAACTCTATCAAGTACTACAAACAAAAAGAAGAAAGAAGGTAAATGAGAGCTTTTGGCAAATTGATACGTTGGGCTTATAGGCTGTATAAATACAAATATTATATAAAGAGCTCATTTCCTTCAGAAAGCTATTGAGTCCGGGTCGCGCTGCCATATAAAAACGTTTCTTTTTCTTATCAGATGATACTTCGACACAGACGGCTTCCTTGTTAAACGGTTTCGTTGTAAGATAAAGCAAAGTATGATTTAAGCCTAAGACAAGAGTTTTCTTCTTCTAAATAAGGAAAACATCATTAGAAAATGGTAAGAAAAGCTTTAACTGACCTCAGTGAATGTTTTTCCATACTCTACTGACATGGGTAATGGAGGCTGAAGCGATTTTTTCATACCGTCTATAGTTGGAAGTTGGAGCATAAATCCTGCGAGATTGGCCTTGCTGGTACAGTTTATAATTGAGAGTTCGAAATATTTCCATAAGCCTGAGCTAATCAATGAATTTCTGGAATTGAATTCGTTTTTGATTGATCTTTTATTCTAAAAGATTAGATAAGAAAGAAGGACAATTTCTTGAACAAGTAAAGAAATTTCAAATCATTTGGAAAATTTTCAATGGAAAATTACTCGAAAACAGCACTGAAATAATGAAGACTCCTATTATACCACAGTATTGAGAGCAATGGAATAATTTCTTATCTGAAAATATGAGATAAAGTTCTTCAATGCTCTCGGATAAGAGTTTATATTATAAAATCGAATACTTTTCGAACCATCATTTCAAGATTCTTAAGAAGCTCACAAAATTAAATTAAAGGACAATTTATGACTCGAAAAAGTTGTCTTAAAATGACAGAAAAAAAGGAAATGTTGCGTATATATACATAACAGATATTCGAAAAAAGCACTATATTATCCACATTCTCGTAAGATAAATCTGCCGGATTTCTCATTCCCAGTTGGTGAGAGTTAACAGGCTTTTTGGAATTCCTTGTATCTATTTCTTTTTATTATTATTCGCGCTCGGACGTCTTGAGAAAAATTAATACACGTGCTTTTCTTTGTTGAAAATTGCCAGGTAAGAAATGCCACAATGCCAAGATATTTGTGTATGATACTCCTCAATGGACTTTGCCAATTCTTTCCTCGGAGAGCTTCTGAGGTAATAATCAATTGCAGCAATAAATAGAAAGTTATTTCTCGAAGTATTGTAGCCGAAGTGTTGGGTTCCTCTTTCATAAAAGCAAATTTTTCATGATAATATGAGTGCGATTAAAACATGTGTGTGATCCAATTTGATACGATAACGAATGAACGCATTACAAAGTTTTGGTAACCGCAAAGCCACAGAGAGACAGACCATTTTCAATGAGAAATTTACAAAACGGCCGAGCATAGATACCCTTCGAAATGACTTTTTTCAAATAATCCAGAGTTACCTGTGAAGTGCAATTTCTTAGTATGAAAGCTAGACCTTTAAAGTAACAAAGGCTTCAAGTAGAAGAGAACCCACTATTCTAGACTCTGGACCGTTCGAGCCCAAATTTCCTCATAATGTAGCATTATTAACCGAGAAGAGAAAACTTCTACTCTCATATGAATCTCAACTAAGCATGGCTAAGAAGCAAAAGCTTAAGAGTTGTCACAGAACTTCTGATGCAGCTTGTTAATTTCTTCTAATTCTGAGAGGTATTCAGAGGAAATTAAACATGAGCAACAAGGAGAATCAGATCTGATGAATCTCGCTTCTAGCGAATATAACCCCATAAGAAAATAACTTATAAAGAGCCAGAAAACCACAACCAAACTTAAACTACTTGACGTAGGAGGCCTAGCGCTCCTCACACAAGTGAAAAATTTAAAAACCTTTGAATTATAGATTTATTATTTCTATATACAGATTGATCTGCTCACTCAATATTTCCATGATAAGATTCCGATTCAAGAGGCTCCTTCATGACATCGATGTAAAAAGTTAATAACTTTCCTTGAAGGATAAAGCTTATTTTCTCTTCTACAAGCAACCAAGACCATTATTGGGCCGAGTAAGCACTGACGATAGCATTGCTAGAATGATCTATTATGTCTCCGCCAAATCTGCTTTCAAAGAACAATTTGAACATTCACGAACCTGTGGAACGATTCTTTATTTTATTCAAATTTTATTTGCGATTAAGTTCGAAGCCGTTTATTCCAGGAATTTCATGAATTGAAACAGGATCTCAAAACTTTTTTATTTGAGTTTAGGGACTCATGAGACGGCTTTAGCAGTGACAATTTGATTTCTAAATTGATCTGACTTTTAAAATTATAGAAAAAAATTCATTAGAAGTAAGCCAACAAAATCTTGATTAAATTCATGGATTGAATTAAGCACGCCGAATTATTTTGAATGGTTAAACGCTAATGAAAAGAACGTAGAAGCTTAATAAATAATTTTTTCGAGTATACCAATAAGAAATCTCTTCAATTTGATACGGGTTGTAAGCTTCTCATCGCTTCTGATTATTTGGGAATTATACAGCGATGACTTGAGATTTCTTGGGAGTCATCGGTTATGATTTTCTTGTGTCCAAATAAAGATGATAATCAAGCTTCTGATTCTAATTAAACGGAATTTGAATTAGAATCAAATAAATTGAATAACCCAATTAAAAGAGATATCCAACGCGAAATTTTTTATAAAATTTTGGGTTAGAAATCTATCTATCTTTGGAGCTTAAAATCAATTATTAAAAAAAATTGAATAAACGTTCTCAACGCAGAAGCATGGCAACTCAAAGCACCAAAGCCAGTGTGTCTAGACCAAAATTCGAAGAGGTACATGGAAATATGGAGAATTTCCTGTGCTAACCACTCTTTCTTTCCAATATCATTAGGAAAAGCAAACTTTAGTATTCGACTTGCATGGCACATTGATCTGTCTGACATCCAAGAGACCAACAAAAGACAAGAGTAGCTACGTTGAGATCTATGATCAAGACAGCGTGCTGTTTTACGTGATCAAACGCCCAGGGCTCGTGGATTTTATCAAAGAGATGAGTAAACTGTTCAACATATGTATTCACACGTCCAAAGAGCGAAAGGTATTACGAAACTAATGAAACTGCAGATTGCTAACCGATTTGTTCACTCATTAGCTCTCCGAGGATGTCGTAGAGGCGATCGGACTGACTCCTTACGTATACGCGCTCTACACTCGCGAAGATTGCTTCAGGATTGCAGATGGAATATACATGAAGTCACTGGTGAAGTTGAACATGCCGTTATCGTCAACGATTTTTATCGATGTATGAACTAATGAATATGGGTATATGACTCAATTATTGTTTTAGAATTCACCCAGACAGACACGAAGCCAGCCGTTAAACTCAATTCTGATTCACTCATTTAAAGGGGATACTAGCGATTGCGCACTCAGTTATCTGAGTCCTTTCCTTAGATATATGGCTACGGTATGAATTTGACTTAGTATATTTATTTAGCGTTTGTCCGCTCGTAGTTGAATGACGTCAGACCAGTCACCGAGAAGCTTTTTGTTTATTATGAACAAAACGCCCCTGAGCCAAGCATCCAGCAAAAAATACCAAGTTTAATTCTGGAAGGCATTGAGTCGGAACGTAAATCAAAGCCTTTCCTAAAAGAAGAGCAGGGAGAAGAAAAACTGCCTCGGAAAACCTCAAACTCAAAGCTACAAACTGAGATAAAAATACAATTTGACACTCCAATCTTACGAGGGCTGTCTGAGGAATTAAATGCAAAATAAATCATCAGGAAGTCACTTTGTTCAGAGAAGCGGGTGTGAAACATATTGAGCAATGTACACCCCTACAATTAATGATCTAATATGCCAGAATTGCTAGAATTAAGAATTGCAACATTTTTTATTTTTCATCAGGAAAGTTTTTTTTGCCATGAGAAGAGTTTTTGAGTTTTGCAGTGACCGTCGTTTTGGAGACGAGACGATGGCACTATGAAAGTTTAGTGTATTATTTAGTAAGTTTATAGCTTCACGTAAATATTCATGTAATTTCAGCTTAAAATAAAGCATAACTACATCCTGTGTTAGCGCTTAACGCGATGATACTTTTCATAATTCGAAGGAGGCGAAGTATACCTTTCTTGTGAAACAGCTTTGTAGGCGCACCTCAATTTTCACAGAATTAAATGATAACATTGGGTTTTGATGTTGCGCAAAGAGCCAGCAAGAGACTAGAAGGCTTAGGAATAAGAATAGGAATCACTCTGCTAAATCAGAAACGAACAGAGTTGAGCTCACCATGGCTAGCAGGATTGAAATAACAAAACACAAAAAAGCATCAAGTTTTTCTTTGAAAGACTTTCATTTGAAAAGAAGCACAGAGGTTCTGTTAAAAAGTGGTGGAGGAGCTGAAGTTCCAAATAAATCGTTCAGAACTGCAAAATTTGAATAAACAGAAGAGCACATGTGTCTTTTCCTTTGGAAGCTCAGTGAGCCGACCAAGCACTGGAAAAATAAAAGAGAGTACAGTACTTTCTCGGCAAGATATAATTTAGATTTTCAAGGTTAACAAAGATAGATGTCTCTCTAAATTCAAAATTTAGAAATCAAGTTTCTTTTCAATTCACTAAGATGCATGCTCTCATTTTTCTTGGCTAGCTACAGCCTTTAAAGTGGTCTTCCTAGGTGTAGCTGCTGTGAAAGTCATGTTGAAATGATCTTATCAATCCATTGTTTCATTCATACCTCTAAGAAAGTAGAATAGTTCAAAGAAAAATGGGTTTATTATCAAGCCAAGGCCAACCGAAAAAATAGCAATTCTATCGTTTTTTGTTCTGACCTCTGATCGCAGAATCAATCTATGTTCTAAATTTTTTTCATTTTTCTCTCACCTACACAAAATACATTCTGAGAATCGAAGAATCGATTTAAATTAATTCTTCAAACTGGATCAGATAGAATTCGCGCGTTGAAATGCTGCCTTGAAATAATCTCTACGCATCTTAATCAACGCTGACTTGCGCACTATATGAGGCTGCTCTCTTTTCATACTCCCGGATAGATCGCTTTAGATTTAAAAGTGAGTCAAAAATTTGCTTTCTCAAGCAGAAAATTCAGATCATGAAATTATTTTTTCAGTAAAATATTCTCGATTCAATATTAGAAATTTCAACAAATAAACTTTTTTGTGGGATATTGACGGAAGATTGTTAAATCTGTAATAGCGATTTTGTAAAAAAACAAGAAATTCAGAATAGTTTCCTAAAGCTCTGAACCCTCGAGATAATGGTTGAATCAGTCCTTTACAGTTCTTTCGATCAATCATGTAAAAAGGCGTCCTGCGGTCATATTTTTGATGAGGTAAGGACTATTTCTACATTGAAACTAAGCACATCCCTTCTCAAAGAATAAGAAAAATCTGGTGCTGGAACTTCGTCAAACGTTAGTACATTTAACGATGGATCTTCCAGGCAAAGAAACAAATTTTGTAACAATTTCTAACAAGGGAACAACGAAGTGCTGCTATGCCGTTCCTCGGCTTGGACTCGATGTTTTTATGAAAGAAGCAAGCTCATTTTATAACGTTTCAATATACACCTCAAAAACTCTAGAGGTGTTTTTGTTTTTAAAGCTCTCCTTTTCTCATCTCTTTCATGATTAGGACGCAGAAATCCTCATCAAAGCGCTGGGCTTAGCTCCGTATATTTCGAAAGTTTTTGCTCGCGAGCATTGCACGCAAACAGCAGACGGGAAATATATAAAATCAATCGAGAAGCTGGGATTTTCGCTATCGGACACTATCTTTATAGATGTAATGGAATTTTGTGTCGTTCGCTTGATTTAATTGAGGTGCCATTAGACTTCACCAGAGCAGATAACGCATCAACCTCTAAACTCAATCTTAATACAGGCGTTTAAAGGGGAAGCCGACGATATCGCCCTTAGTTATTTGACCCCGTTTCTTCGGTACATGGCTTCAGTAATATCTCCCATTTCATCAAAATCTAATAATAATATTGGTAGTTAAAGGACGTTCGGCCGGTAACCGAAAAACTCTTTGCTTTTCACGATAAACCTAAAGTCGACAGAAAACAAAGGAGAAGCTCTTTGTCAAGACCGAGCAGCAAGCAACAATCCACTGGCCTGCCAGCGATACGTGAGGAAAGAAACGAAGAAGAAAGAACTAAAGAATCCGTTAAGAAACTCGTGCCAGGCCGAAGGGTTACTATCGCTACTACTACTTATAACTGCTGATCTGCAAGTCAGCATTCCTCTGAGCTAATTTAATTTAAGCAAGTTGTTTTTTTTTAAAAAAAAAATTACTTCGGCTTGATTACTGAAATCACTCGATTGCTCTATGTTGCGAATCGCTCAATGCATAGGATTCGCATAGTCAATGAAGGTGTATTCAATATTTGTATGTGCTCACGAAAATCATCTCATCTAAACTTTTTAGCGAACATAAAGCAAACTACTTATACTTTGATATTATTATAGATGTTAACCTTCAGAAGAATAAATTTGAAGCATTAAAGTGCCTTAATCCTTAATCTTTGAGGAAAACTCTTTCTTTTAAAAGAGTTAAACGTAGAGACATTCATTTGACCACCCAAAGAATTTTTGAAAAACACTCAAAGTATCATATCACAATATAAATTCATTCCAAGATAAAATCGGATCTAAGCCTCGATGCTCGCGAGATTCACGGACAGAATTACCCACTTGCGTTTGTACGGCGAAATCAAGAAAGACATGTATCCTCAGTTCCGCTCTGCTTCTCACATCTTTGTCATTTAGGGTGGAAAAGCTTGCATTTAATTTGAAATACAATCCAATCCTCAATATTCATCTCATCGCGGTCTCCGTCAACGCAAGCGGAAGTAAACCACCATCAACCTCACTAGCAGCTTATCTTTCTCGTTTCTAACAGAGTCCATCCCTCAAGCAAAGAACATCGTCAATCTTATCCAAGAATATTCAAGAAAAACACAGTAGCGTCCTTTATTCGCCTTCAAGCTCACATTCATTCAATATTATCAGAGCACCAGTTTATACATTTGCCGAGGACGCTGTCCTTGGAGCCGCAAATATAGTCCTTACGTCCGGAAACAAAGTTTATGCAAGTATGAAGCATTTTTCGTCACACTCATCACGTTATTAACTCTCAGATAAGTACACGTTGCTTGGAGAATTCGGTTTTGATATGAATCAGCTCGAGCTTAAAGAATTCGTGAAAGAGTGGAAACTTAAGCCTCAATACATCCACCAAGGTACCAAGAAAGTGAAACTCAACCCTTACGAGGATTTGAAGCCAGAAGACGAGAAATGGTATGAGCAGTAGAGAATGAGGTACTTATAGTTTTTGCTAGGGTGAAAGATATCCTCAGCGAAAAAGAACTGGAGCTTAAGCAGCAAATTCTCAATAACCGAACAGAAAAATTCGCAAAATTACAGTTAACAAGCGAGAAGATCGAGGATCAGCTATTTAGTCAACCTTTAATCGGAGCAAAGAAGGCTAAAGACCTCGGGTAATGCAGTTACAGTTCACTTTTTCTGAGATATATAATATAAGGTTAATTGATGAGATCGCTACATTGCAATCAGTACTCGAAGAAAAATATCACGGTGTTAAAATCCAAGAAGTGATGAAGGATAATGTCCCTCAAGGCGGGATCCATAACACGCAGCTTTAAGTGCAAGCAATTCATCAATTAATTTCTCTTTTGTCTGTATTTTGCGGATCGAAACTGCTGGAGACTCATAGCTTGAATAGTTGCAGATTATTTTTGAATAATCCTTTGATGATGAAAATATGAAAAAACTTTACGAAATTCTTTAATCATCAGCATAAAAATCTTGTTTTCCAAGGGGAAAAAGGTACTTACTAGCCGATATCTCACTGCTTCTTAGAGGAACAGCTTCAGATATTATGTCTCTGGTGCAATGAACCATGAAAGTAGTGAGATTCAATGCTTAACTAAGGCAATAGATTTAAAATAGGAAAAATAGAGCGCTTTCTAAAAAGAATTCAATAAAAAGATATTATCAATTTGAACTTCATGCAAGGACGTGGTGATATGTTTGAAGGAAGAGAAACCCAGGGTCCTCCGAGGAAAATGGTGAAACGAGACTCTTCTGACGAGGAGGAGGAAATAGATTATCGCAAAAAGCCACAGCAAAGTGATGAAGAAATAGATCTAGTAATCGTTAGGTACGTCACTAGACGCTAATTTCATTAGGAAGCGCCTGTGAGTAAAATGGAGCCTGAAGATCTAAAAGACTTGATAAAGTCGTTCGAAAAAGATATTAAAACGAATCAAAAACTGAGAATCGTTCATGCGAAAGACCCTTCCAAGTCAATAACACCACTAATTTCATCTGACTAACTGCTTGATAATAGGTACATGGATTCTGAAGTCGAACTCGCAGCGGATGTAATGGATATAAGTGCATACAGACACCAGAGGTGATTTTTATGATTAGGTGATGAAATTCAATGCTTTGACCACTGACTACGAGCTGTGGCCTCTGTTCTTGGAGTCAAACGTAAAAATAATACCCCTCGCACTAATCTCAAGGCGAATAGGTGCTGGAGAGTATATTGACGTTGATAAACCACGATAACGTCGATTTGAGCTTGGAGGTGATAAATCTAATCAAAGATCTTGTCGACGTTGAAGTCACTGAGGACAATACTAACTATATCGTGGAATTCATAAAGCAATTGGTATCTAGCTATTTTAGACAGCAGTGATGTTAACGAAAATCAATAAGATCGACAAGAAGATGCCTGAGGCACTTGTGCTGAACCTAGAGCGGCTGGACGACTCCAAACGTGAAGAATTTGAAGGGATTTTTAATACGTTGAATATTTTCGAAAACCTCCTTGAAGTCAAGCCTGACCTCGCAACAGAATTATGCGATAAGACACCAATAATGAATTGGTTGGTCGACAGAGCGACAGATTTGAATAAGCCTTTCGATGACAATAAACTCTACGCAAGCGAAATTCTATCCATTTTAGTCCAAACCAGCAGAGAGAACCAATTTACCCTTGGCAAGAAGGGCGCGATTGATAAGCTCCTTCAACTTCAAAATGTCAGTATTTGCTTGATGTAAAGTTGTTAAAATGCCTTATTTACTAGAAATACCGAAAGGAAGACCCGAAATTTGAGGAAGAGACCGAATTGCTGGAAAACAGTTTCGATTGTCTCCTTTCAGCGCTCCTTATCAGGTAAATTTTAAGATGTCTTCCTTTTTAACAAAGCCAAAAGAGAGAATCAAGAGCTATTCCGACGGGCCGAGGGGATCGAGTTGATGATTCAAATTATCAAGTAACTTCTGTATTTAGTGAGGTATTAACATTGATCTCTCAAAATAGAACGAAAAAACCTGCTGCAGTGCAGGCACTGAAAGTGTTGAATTACGCCTTGAATAAGAATCCAAAAAATTGCAAGCAGTTTATTGAGGCCGGAGGCCTCAAACTCATTTTCCCAATCCTCATGGGAAAGGGATTGAAAGAGAAAAAGAAAGAAATCGCCGAAAAGAACCAGGGTAAAATGATTACATTCTCCCTCTGGCTGATTGGATGACTTTTGAAATTTAGAAAATTGCCTTTGTATTATTCAAGCGTTGCTTTGCAATGCTGAAGGAGTGGAGCTGGACAGAATTACGTTCAAGTTTAAAGAGAATGAGGGCGAGAAGATAAAATTGGTGGCTGATATCTTCAAGAATCATAAAAAGAGGCTACAAGAATTTGAATTGAAGAATACTGAAACAGAAGAAGATCCTCAGCTGCAGATATTGAAAAAATTGGATAACGGGTTGTTCCATATGCAGCAGTGCACGTATATCCTCTCTAAGTTGGTGACTTCGTCAAATGAAGAGGTAATAGCTGAGTTCGTTGGGGATTCGTTTATATGCCTTAATTAGTTGGTAAAGATGACGCTGGTCATATTGACTCAGGAAAGTATCGAAAAAGGAGACCTGATCGATGTGCTGGACGAATGGGAATCAACGACGGAAGACTCTCCTGAATTCCAGGTATACATGAGATAATAATCATTTTGTATTAACCCATGATCTTTAGGATATCAAAAAGGACCTACAGAATCTGTTAGCAGCAGTGAAAAAGGTTTAAAGATTCTAAGGCGAGTATGGAAATATTGAGTTGGTTGTTGTTCATATCGGTTTTTTAAATATATATTTTGGAGTTGGATCGTGCAATTCTAATCGTATGGTTGAAGATTTGAATGAGTGAGTAAGTAGTAGCTGAATTTCTTCGAAATACCGCTATTCACCAGTGTTCTCAAAGAGATTGATTGCAAATAGAGTTCCACTAATCTTTCTGAAATTTCAGCTTCTTGAATAGAAAGATTGGATTGCAAAAAAAGGTTTCCTTCAGCTGGAAATTTTCAATATCATCTTTAACTTAATGATTTCTTGACCTTCTAAGTTTAATAACAGTGTGGCAATCTCTTCAGAGAGTAACTCATAAAAACACAGCCTCAGCAGCTCATTACCTATTGAAAATTTTAGAAAATTTATTTTTCAAAAAAGAGAATATACTATCAGATAATAGAGGATATGGCTGAAGACTCTGAAGTCGATATTCAAGCTATCCTTGCGCGCTTGAACGCCACCGCAGATGAAAACGATGATGATGATACTCCAGAGCCCCAAAACGAAGAGCAGCAGGAACCACAACTAGAAGAGAATAAAAAAGATGAGAAAGAACCCGCCGCACTCGAATCTGAAGATCCAACCGAACCAGAAATAGACCTCAGAGCCCTCATCAATCGGACGTTGAATTTAGTCGGCGACGACGATACTACCACCAAAGAACCATCCGAAGAGCCCACAAAACCCGAGAACACGCAACACCAGACCGATAAACCAAAGAATACTGAACCAGTCGCTGATCCTGCTGAACCCAGCGCAGAGGAGAAACCTCACCGGTTGACCTCGCAGGAATTGCAGAATAAAATGTATGAGCAGATGATAATTGTGAAAGAGCTTGATGAGGACGCAGAATTCTTAATGAAACAATCAAAGAGCATAAATATAGTTACTAACTTCTCTCTCAGCAGCTTATCTGACTTTCTAAGGTAGTCTGACTCAATTTGGAAAGCAACTGGGAGCAATATCGAAGAGCTTGATCCTTCACCCATAAATTCGATTACCGAGGCCATCATGAATATTTTTAACAAGAATGCTGAGAAAGTCGTGATAAGACAGGTAAGAGCAGCTCTACAGATACTTTATTGATGACTTATTGTTGGATTAGAGACTCTTGTTCGATCAGATGGCCAAAGTGAGATATACATCAGATGGTATAGGTGAGTTCTATAAGGTGCAGTATTACAGAATCAATCGCATGAAAACGAATGAACTTGATAAGAAGTTGGACGAGATTCAGGCCGTAGAAAAAGAAACACAGAAAAACAAGACTTATTTAAACATGTTGTTGAAGAGACTCGAGGAAATGGAAAGTAAATTGGGAGAAATGATTGCAGCGAAAAAGCAAAAGAAAGCTGAAGCTCAGGAGAACCCGAAAAAATAAAAGAGGATTTGCAAATTTTTATCATTAATTGTAAATTATGTCAATATTCATTCAGAAAATTGCCTTTTTCGTGCGTGTGGAATTGTTATTGTATTCTCTTAAAAAGTGAATTTGAAAAAACAGTTTTCTCTGGGCACACAAGGATGTTAAATTAGTAGAAATAGCAGGCTTTGGGATATAGTAAGTGAGTAGGATTAATATATATATAACAATGTTAGTTTATAGGACGTTTTCGGTATGTTAGCATTCGAAAACCTCGAGCTTTCTCAAACAGGCGAAAGCAATAAAAGATAATGCGCTCGCAAGACCGAAAGTGATTCGAAAAATCCAGGAGTCGAGTTCTCCATTGGAATAATCTTCTCTGATGAAATCCGAGGCTGTAGTAATCGCGATCAACTTGGTTAGCTCACAAGCTGATACAACTAATCCATTAACTTTTCCTCGAATTTTGCCTCCAACAGCGTCGTTTATCAGTCGTTGTACGCTCAGCAAGATTATTTGGATACTAGAAAACCCAAGAATCAATAAGCACCAGCTGACCACAACCAATATATCAGCATTTATTGGTGCAAGAGTTAAGTATGATAGCGCAATACCTCCAAAACTGAAAGTCGCAGCGAACGAAGCAATGCTGAGGCAGATGTGTTCATTGCATTTTTTGACGAGTTTGGGTTGAAATAGAAGTTGCGTTAGCAAAACGCTGGCTGCTGCGAGCAAGAAAAACCAATTTGTTGCTATTGGAGATACAAGCCATCCTCCTGAAGCTGAAGAAATTCTGGTGGTAGTCAAAACTAGAGAAGCGGTTATAGTCAAAACGATGGCAAAGCAGACAGAGACAATAAGCATCAGCAAGAGATTCTTTGAGGTGAACACTTTGCATACTTGTTTCAGGTGCTGCTTCTCATCTGGTCCAAAAAGCCTCTCGAAGTCTGGATCCACTTCGTCTTCAAACTGCTGAAAGCTCTCTTTGTTTCCAATGTTCCCGAGACACACAATTTTCTGCTTGCTTTTCAGCGTTTCTGCGATGAAAAAGCAAACCGCAGCTGCTGAAGTGATACCCATCACGCCGATTGGCAACGCGAATTCATTATTCAGCAATGATACATCAGGCGAGTTGTCCCAATTCAATCGGAGAACTGCGCCGGTGATTGTTCCAAGAGTATATAGGAAAGTAAAAAGGCCAATTGTTTTGGCTTTCAGTTTCTCAGGACATATTTCTGTGCTTAGCGTTCGGATATTAACGATCAAACTACTGGAGATTCCGCTGAGAAATTGTATCACCATCAGCAGTATAGTATTTCGCTGAGAAGATATTGCGAGTGAGCAGACGTAAAAGCCGATCACTGCGATAGACAATGTGCCTTTCCTTCCAAACTTATCCATCCAATATCCTGAGATCAAGCTGGAGAGGATAAGTCCGCTAAGTTCAATGTTAAGTAAAACGTTTTGAGTAAGAGGCAGGTTGGCGAGAGTTCCGAAAATGATTTCAGGTTTGAATCTGAGAGAGTGTTTGTAGCCAAGAATACTCGAATATCCGAATATGACTATACTTAATGAGACTACCTGCAAGATTAGTTTGTTGCGATTCTGCTCGCTTGACTCTTCGAAGCTCTTATGAGTCTTCATGGGAAAGATGAGTGTCTAGAAGTTTATTCGTTTTTTTTTAAAATTGCATATGAAAATATTGTTAGGAATTCTGTTAGGTCCAGTGTTCACTGAGGATAAATCACTCTCATGAGGACACTCCTTTGGCAACCCTATTGGTTTACACAAGTGCTGCTTAAAATTTCTACCACGAGTTTGAATTGTTTGCTGGTCTTGAAAATTTAAGAAAACTTCAAAAGACTTTTTTCGCATTTTTTATTATGATTCAACTAATTCAATTACTTCGTCCAACGACGATTTTTTAACAAAGGTAGATCTAATATGTGAAAAAATACAAAAAGCTTCGAGATAATTGAAATTTTTTGGTTATTTTTCTACAAACTGCCAATTGAATTTGAATATTCGATAACAATTGCAAATGAATTAGATATACTCAGAGCAAGAAAAGGGGTGTCTTTAGTCTAAGAGTGTTGATAAAGCAAGACGATTTAACCGTTTTTTCCTCACATTCTTGCGGAAAAGCATATCCTCTTTCTTAACAAAGATGTCTGCAGGGGTAATTGAACTCCAATGTTGGAGATCCCTCGACTTTTGGTCATAATAATTCTCAACTTCAGTGATCGATTTGCAAAGAGATTTATTTTCCGTCGCATACTCTCCGTTAACCACTTTTGCATACTCAAGCAATGAATGCATCTTTGAAACATAAGGCAAACTTTGCTGCCTTTGACGCTGCGGTAAGGGCATAAGCCGATGAGATCGAACGCTGGGTTTACTCCCTGAGAACTCAGTGTAGACCGAATCGGACCTCGTAGCCTGAGCTTTGTACTTATCATTGGCAGCAAAGTCATTTGGAGACTTCATTTGCAGCGGATTTTTCGATGAATAACCGCAAATCCTCGCTGAATCCTTAGTTTCAACCGAGCTATCTAGCAAATTACGTAATCGATTGTGCTGTGGGTTTGGCGTCATAGTTAACGATTTATGCTCCGATCTGGTTTTCGTTGAGATCGACCCTCTGACGCTTAGCTTTTCGATCGGACTCTTCCCAGCTAAAAGCGCAGATTCCGCTTTATCCAAGGTTAATGAGCGTTCGGATTGCTCGGATTGGATTCTACTGAGATCTCCAATTCCAGTTATAAAAGCGAATTCTTTCGTTTCAATCGTTTTCTGCTTATCCAAGGCTTCATTTGTGTCGACCGCAGCGGTTATATTCGGCAGAGTATGATGCTTCGAGAAAAGCCTTTGATTTAGCGTATTTTTCTCATTTTGATGCTTGAAAGACGACTTTATTAATGAGTCAATCTTTTTCTGTTTTCTGCATGATTCATATTTGAGGGGACTGCGATCTTCAGGATGTTTCTCAAAGTACACTTTTTTCGATTCGCTTCCAACCATCTTGATGATCTTTTCCGAGGAATTCTTAAATTGCGTATAGTGTTCTGTAGGACTGAGCTCAACATAACTCTTTCTCACCGCCCTTTTCTGAATCCCTATTTTCTCGAGATGATCTTCTTTCGCTTGCTCAAAGATCGTTTTATGTCTCGTGAAGACCTCTTTGATAAGATTGCTTTCCAAATTTCTCTCCCATGTAAAATCATCGGTTTCTCCAGGTCTCAGCATGGGAAAACCTCCCTGAGCAGTGGATTTAAGGCCTTTTAATATATGATGAAACCCTGATTTATCTTGAAAGGTTTTTTTCTCGAGCTCTATATCAGCTAATTCTTTTTCCAATAATTCTGAGGCTTTTTTCTCTTCATTTTCTTGAAAAATTGTCTCGATTGTAGGTAAAGACATATTTCTTTTCTTTGTATAGGCCGAAATCGGTATCTCTGAAAGAGATTCTTTATCATTCCGAATAGTAATTGGTGTGTTCGAAACAGATTGAAATTTAGAAATCAACTCACTCCTCAATGGAGAGAGCTGATAGATACTCTGTTGAGAGGGTTTTGTTCTAACAGATGTTGGAAGGCTACTTGGGTGACAAAATTTCCTTGGTGACTCATCTAAGGTGGTCACTGTTTCATTTTTCAGCTTCGGTATGGTTTCTTCGTGTCTGATGGGGTCAGCCAAGCTTTTGATCAGCGGAGAAACATCAATGTATGTATCTAATTTACGAAAGACGCTCATTTGTTTGTTAAACCCATGTTCCTTGCGATTAAGGTTTAAACCGACTCGTGTTTGCAATTTTTTGACAAATTTGTTCGCTTTGAGAGGATCCTGGTGCTGCGAGTGCTTGGGTGTTTCAGTAATGGGTATCTCTTGGGAGTGTGGAGGGTTAGATTCTTTTTTGAGAGGGCTTTCGGCTTTCTGTTTCTTGAGAAGTTGTGTAAATTGTGAATATAGTTGGCGATGCAGGAAATTTTCATCATCAAGGTCGATGTGTTGGTTGCCTTTGGTTAGAGAGAGCGTTTGCTGAAGGGCTTTGGAATGGTTATGCTTAGACGAAACTTCGAGTGGTGAGTTGTAGGGATTAATAATGTTGAAAGATGAATGTCGCTTTCGAGGATCTACATTTTTGTGCATGGAATCTTATCTGAGATGTAGTTTATTTTGGTTCGTTGATTGTGAAGAAGATTACTGGAAGAACGGTTGGACTTCGGCTCCGTCGCTATTTTTGAAACGAAAGCTTATTGTGATGTTAATTAATTATCTAAATAAGGATGAAAATTTTTAGTTAGAATGAGTAAATTGATTCTGAAGATTCATGAAAGTACTCATTTCGTCACTCTTATTTTAATGGATTTGAACTACCGAATTCAGGAGTGACTTGTAACAAAATGATACAATAGGCCAGAAGGAGTATAATTCAGGCGTCGGAATGATATGATTCATCATGTAACAACAGATGAGATCTTATAATTTAGTTTTTCTTCTGAAGCGAATGAGAGACAGTTTATTTTCATTTAATTTTGCTAGTTAAGTGCTCTTTGATTTGTTTGCTTTAAGCTCAAATACGCAAGAAAGGTAAACACATTAGTAGTTTGTCAATAGTGAATATACAAAGAGCGAATACACTGACAAATCACACATTATGTCACTGATTTTACAAGCTGCCGCTCTCAAGAAGGGTCATGTAGTCCTGGATCAACTCCTCAAGAGGCTTGTCCTGACCTTCAATGTATTCACACACATCGTCAAATTTCGCCTGTGGGAAAATGTCCAGAATAGCCTTGGCTTTCTGAACGACCTCATTAGAGAATTCCTTCTTCTCAACTGGCTTTTCAATCACGATCTGCTCTTCTTTCTCACCAACAATCTTGAACTCAACCGAGAAACCTGAGCCAAAGGCTTTCTTATTTCCCTTTTCATCGACATAACCGAATCTCCATTTGCTTTCGAAAGTACCAACTTTCTTTGGTGACTGAATGATCAAAACAGTGGAGAATTCCTTTCCGGCCTCAATGCTTGGGAGCTTGCAGCTCTCACCAACGATTTCTCCCTCGCTTTCAATATAGCAGTTCTTAGGCCAGGCGTTCAAACCGTTGTTTCTGAGAGAAACAGTCTTATAGACAGTGAGATCTTTCACTTGAATCTTCTCAGGGATAGTGTTGATTTCCCTCACGAAGACAGCATCGAAGAGATTGCCTTGAGGAGTCTCTTCCTTAGCCTCTTTTGGGGGCTCCTCGGTCTTTTCCTTTGGAGTCTCTTCTTCTTGCTTCTCGACCTTGACAGGCGCGGTTTGGGTGTTCTGTTCTTGGGTTGGCTTGTCAGTGTTGCCAGAAACAGCAGACAACAAGTTGCTCACTAAATTTTTGGTTTCCTGTGGCTGTGGGTAGGCGTCCTCGTTGAGGATAGTGATCACCTGGATTGGGTGCTGAGAGTCGTTCTTAATTTTCAAGAGTGGGTAAGGATGGTCAACGACAGCCTCGCAGTTCTCGCACAAGTCGTAATCTTCCAACACAGAGCATTTGTAGCGGACTCCAACGATCGGATTGACTCCGCAGACGTCGCAAGTGACTCTGTAGTGAACAGGCTTGCTAACCTCGGGTTTCTTGGCAGGCTCTTCGGGCTTTCCGAGCATGGTCTTGACCTCGCTGACGATCTTTGGGAGCTCCTTGTAAAGAGCGTCTTTCACCAAGTTTTGAAGCATTTGTCTCTTCTTTGCTTCCTTCTTAGTGAGAATTCCAGTGCCGAAGCATTGTCTGCAAGGTCTTCCGCTAGGTTTTGGCTGGCCTTGGCATTCGCAAGGGAGGTTGCTGTATTCGATATTCGATTTACCTCTGCCTCTGAAGCATTTTCTGAAGGTATTGTTGACATTTTCGCAGATCTTAATGTCGTCGACGGTTGATTGGAAGTACTTTTGCTCTTTGACTTCAGGTTTAGGAGAAGGGCTCTTCTTTTTAGAGATTTTTTCGACTTTCTCTTCAACCTTTGGTGAGGTGAGATTCAACTCGTCGAGGATGTTTTTGCTAATGAATGAGGTGGTGTTTCCGTCATCAACCTCGTTCAAGAAGACCTTCAAGGTCTTGGAAAGATCGGATTCAAAAGCGAGCTTGAGGTCTTCGTCATTGGCGAGAACGATCTTGTCGCCTTCAGCGTCTTCGTATTGGAGAGTGAATTTTTGAGGGACGTCGTTTCTGAAGATTTCTTTAATGGCTTGGAGAAGAGAGGCAAAATCCTTAGGATTTTTGGCGACTCTGTGGATTTCGCTTTTGTAGCAGACTTTAATTGGCATGATTCAGAGTTTTGAGGATTATTTTATTGATTATAATGAATTCGATGGCTGCTTTTAACCTCGATTCAGCGCTGGTCAGAAATGATCAGTTTTTTGAATTTCGGTATTGAGCCTACTATAAAGCAAATTTTGTTGGTTAGAACGCTTAAAGGACTAGAGAGTTTGAAATGAGGGCGACGATAGGCGACTAATGCCGTGTCTTTTAACTGAGGATGGCCTGAGCTCTCTAAAAACCGTGCTATTTATCAGTTGCTTGGATAGCTTGCTAAAATTCGGATGTAGTGGTTCGGTCGGTTGGAGTTTTTCGTTAGTTATTTTTGTAGAATTACTTATAAGTGACTTTTTTAATAGCTTCTTGAAACCTCAGTGATTATGATGAAGCCGCATTTTCTGAGCAAAGAGCGATATATCCTCCATCAAGGTCGTCAATTCGAGCTGAAGTTGATGTAGGTGACCATCACTAATTAAAAATAGTATTATCACATAGCAAAATGGACACGTGTTTTTTCCAAATTAGCTCAGATGATAACTTCCAGGACTAAGATAGGGCCAGTGTTTCATCAGATAAATGTTTTTCAAGCAAGAAATACAGAGTCTGGAATGAGAAGTACTGTGAGGAGGGATATAATTCGAAATATCTATGGAATTAGTGGAATTAGGAAAACGAACCTGAACTACATAACTAAATTTAGACATCTATCGAGAAGAGTCGTATGAGTGGTATGCTAGGGCTGAATTATTTGAAATTTTGAATCATTCTGGCAATATCGTTTTCCAATAAGTGAAATCTTTAAGTTCTCCATCAAGGTGCATTTTGAAATTGAACAGTATTCCATCCAGCCATTTTTATTCAGACTGTTTGATCTATTTTTTTCGAAAATATTTTCAGAAGGTTCGATATGAATTTCATTGCCTCCTATCTTTAGCACCTAACTTCTCTCACTTTCTGGTCATAAGGTGTTGCTTAATGTCCGTAATAGGCCTGAAAACTTTTTTGCTTTGGAATCTTTCGATATTGAAAACCCTGCTGAAATAGTAAGTAGTATGAGAGTCATTTTAATGCAGCTTTCAAATTTTCAATGGTTCTATCAGTTAACTTACAAATCCTTCAAAGAGCAACACATATTAGTAGCCTAAATTCCCTATCCTTTCATTTCGCCTAATATTTCCCAAGTTGTGCCAAATGCGATAAGTATTATGCACAACGTGTGAAAATTATTGCTGTAATCATCTAAAAAAAAAAACAGGCTTGCTCACCTTTTAAGGAAGACCGTAGATCTAACCTCAATATTTCATCAAGAGATAACTTAGCGAAAAAGGAACCCATAGAGCCTCTTGACTGAGGCGTTATCGTTATTCTAGGACAGAAATTCTTATTTTGACACGTTTTATAGATTTCTGAAAGAGTCTTGCGCCAACATGGATATTCTGAATCTCCAACAAACCTTTACAGATAAGAGAATTTTCTCCATATTATTCAAGATGCGATCTCCTTTCGAATGAGCAATCTTCAGAAAAATTGTGTGACAGATTGCAGACATTTTCAAGCCTTGAACATGTGTCTTTCGAAGTCACTGCTTTATGTAAGTATCCTAAGTATCCCTCTCCAAAAAGATACTTTTGATGTGGGGGTTCTCTGAACGTGATAGATTGAACTCTGAAAGACTATTGAATTCTGGTTACCTGCTATCGTATCATCCAAGAATTCTCTTGGACGAACCAAATTGCGAAATGAAGTCCAGAAAAATTTCTGAAAGCACTTCCGAAAATTCCCACATAATGTAAGGGAGTCTTTCCTGCTCGCTGAATATTTTTCTTGATTAGATTTGTTATCGTTCTTCAGTATTTCACTTTCTTTTCAAACGTTGGCGAATTTTGTGGTGATGAATCAGAATCGAGCTTCAGCCTACCGACGAGACACCTTTTCAAAAGAAAACTGACGAAAAGACACGATTTTTGCAACTGAAATATCGGCTCACTGGATTCATTTTTCAGATAAATCGATACACCAAGAAATCTCCTCTTTGATGCCTTTGTAGCCCCGCATCCTTCACTATTCATGAAGTAGTCTCTTTGGTAAATCTCTTGTAGGAAATCTTATCTATATTTTTCACCATTTGTCTCTCTTTTCTCGGTTTATGTTAACCAAGATGAGTTGGATAATTTTATCTTAGCATAGGAAACCTGTATGAGGCTATCCTCGTAGAGTGTCAAACTGAAACCAACCGAGAAATTATTTTGAGACCTTGAAAAGAACAAGGAAATGTTTGAATTTAATGCCAGATCGTTGATATTTATGAATTATATCAAAAACAAGATTCAATACACAAGAGACAGCTATGAATTTTGATTAGACCTTCAATTAGTGAAGTCATTTTACATCTTCTCCTGCAGATGCCAGCGTTGCTCTTCATTTAAGCATAGTCACGTCGTGGATGTTGTGCAGTACCAGAATGAATGTTTCTCTCGTCATTATTTAATTTCTCTCCTAAATTTGAAACTAAGTACAATAGGTTTAGTGAACTGCCATTAATGAATGGCAGTTGACTATCACGGTGAAGATGTAAGAGGGCTTTAGAATTGCACATATTAGTGTTATAAATGAGAGGTAAGGGGAAAACAAAATTACATGCTTGTGGATTCTATGAATCAAGAGGTAGGGTTATTGGTCTGTCTTCCTGAGACGGTAAATGTGTGGTATCATGTTTCTCAATTTTATTGCACGACATTTCTCTCATATACATTTTTACATCGAACTCAAAGTCTAGGAACAACTTATTAAAACAGAATCACAAAAATATTTTCATAAAACTTTTTTATTCCTAGAAATAAAAACACATGAATTCCCAAAATTTCACAAAAGTCAACCAACTTCAGCAAATCCCCCAAACCGAGCGATCGAAAGCAAGAGAACATCAGCTGGTAAGAGAGCTGATGGATATTCAGCCTCAAAGCGACTGTTTTGACGCTTCTCAACCTCGAATAATGCGAGATAATGCCCAATTTCAGGATAATCACACTTCCACTGAAATCCTACGCCTCGATTCTGTGTCCAAAGCTCTGAGAGATGAGAAGATTAAGTCAACTGCTGAGCTGGCTGATGAAGAAGCAGATTCTACCCAAATGACTGATCCGTTCATAGGACAACCTTCTAAACATTCTCAAAACTATTCAAAATGCTCTAAAAACCTCTGCAATATCGCATCCCAAAGTCAGAAACAAGTGAACCCATCAACACGTCGTGCGATTAACCCAACAAATGATATATTAGATCTGAAACTCGTGAATAACGACTTCAATTCGATTCAAAGGTTGGATTTAACAAGAAGCTTCCTCGGAAAACAAGCAATCATAGCTCTCTGCTACAATTGTGGTATCCAGAGAATGAAATCCCTGATTTTGACAGGAAACCCAATTGGAAATGAAGGCATTAAGTACATTGCCGAAAGTCCGAGCTGGTCTGAACTCCAAATTCTCACTCTTTCCAACACTCGGGTTGATTATGATGGGATGAAATGGATTGCGACGAATGATATTTGGAGAAACCTCAAAGAACTCGACTTGAGTCAGAATCCGCGTATCGGAGATCTAGGGACAATGAATCTGTGTCTCAATAGATCATGGGTTAATCTAGAGAAGCTATCGCTCTGGGACTGTGGTATTGGACCGCTAGGAATCATCTCTCTGAGACGTAACAAGAATTATCGGGCCTTGGTTACAGAAGACAATTCCGCAAAGGAAGAAGAAATCCACTCATTGATGAAAGACTCCTTCATCATGTCCCCTAATCCAAGAGAGCTGAAAGAAAAACCTCCTTCTTATCTTCTCACATCTTTGAACCGATGTCTCGGAAGACAAGAAAACAGATTTCATGGGGGATCCATTCGAGGTGGTGTGAATAGCAGTGAAAACATTAATATTTCCGAGCTCATCGCCAAATTCCAGCAATTCCAAGAAAAAATTTTAAATGATTCAGAACTCGAAAAAGAGCTAAACCTGTTCGTGGAGCCTTTGACGATTCATCATG
>ENA-UOTX01001112-UOTX01001112.1-compost-metagenome-genome-assembly--contig:-NODE-1112-length-22355-cov-8.524464_pt1 | contig 22355 bp, 8 predicted proteins | sample MGYA00238143_ERZ746982 | MGnify/ENA primary metagenome ERZ746982 (study PRJEB28758, sample SAMN06268862) | compost metagenome | isolation source: single cell | place: USA: California, Emeryville, Joint... | reverse complement strand
GCTTCAAACAACCTCACGAGTCAGCAGAGGAGCTTAAATTATGTGAGCGACAATCGCAGAAGAGTTAAAATAGACGAGGTCAACGGCTACCTTAGCCAGACCATAGCAGCTCAGGAAGTTAAAATTGATGATATCGAAGAGCGAATCCGGACTTTGTTGAAGCCAGAGAGTAAGAAAGTGCTGACATACGTGTTTGAAGATGAAGTGAAAAAAGCCTTGACGAAGCAATCATTGACCACTTCACGAGCTATCAGGTTCGATTCTGACGATGAGGATGAGTTGACTCCGAAACAAAGAGAGTTTAAAAAATTGCTAACAGAAGGCCGTCGAGAGCGCTCAGAATTGGTCAAAGTGGGCGAACACGATGGCTTCAGAAGAAAGAGAGAGGAGATCGATGGGTCTCTTGGATCGGAAGAATCGAAAAAGCATCAACGAACGCTTGAAGAGCTTCTCCCGGAGTTACAGGTAATAAGACTGGCTTGGGAGAAGAGCAATCAAGAATCAAGAGTGAGAAGAGCTGCTGCGAAAAAAAGTTTCGAAGAGATTCCTTTAACAAACAGTGAGCATTTTGCTGTTAAAGATGGAAAACGATTTGACATACCAGCTCCGAAGGTTGATATAGGGATGAAGCTACCAGAAATAACACTAGCAGAGTCGATTATCCTCACAAAGAGTGGACTGCAGGATAAAAAGTCCGAGGAAGTTATGCACAAACCTTCGCTGGTGTTGGGCCCGAAAGAAGAATCAAAAGAGAACCCTCCACCGCAGTCTCAAGGTCCAGCAGGTTCGTCGCTGTTTAACTTGTCTGGAGGAGCAGGGCAGCCAGTCTCTGGGCCAGTCCAAAAGAAGGAAGGTGGATTGTTTGGAAATTTCCTTAGCCCAACTCAAACCTCTCTGCTCTCAGGTCAGAAACCTGCGGAGGGCAGCAACGCGAATCCTATATTTGCGAATAAGTTGAGTGAAACACAATCAGTTGTAAATAAGCCGGTAGAAAAGGAGAATGCTGATAAAGTAGTAAAAGAGGTGGCTTCGCCAGACCAGGCTAAAAAATCGCTCATTCCAAAAACAACGAGCATGTCGAATAATTTATCAGCAATTCATGATCAAAACCTCATAAGTTCCAAAAACCTACCCCCTGAAGTCGGCAAAAACAGGAAAGAATCAGAAGAGGATGAAAATAGCGAGAGCGAGGGCGAGGAAGACGATGAAGAGGACAAAAGCGAGGAAGAAGACGAAACCGAAAATGAATCCTCAAACAATGGTTCTGCTGAATCAGACGCGGATGCGAAGAACAAAATTCCTCAGCAAAACCCTCAAGAAAACAAAAATCTCCCTCCTAGCTTGCTAACTACCGAGAAAGGCGGACTGTTCACCGGAATAACTACTGCAGATAAGACTGGACTAAAACCACAGAGCGGTCAAGAGCAAGTTTCAAAAGCAGAGCAGGAAAAAACTTCTCCAACCAGAGAAACCCCCGAAAATAAGCCTTTGGTTATAGGCGGCTCTGGAGGATTGGCTACTGGGTTGAAGCCAAGCGAATCAGATAAAACGAAAACTCAGGAAGCCGTAGATAAAGATGCAAAGGCAGATCAGCAGCAAAAGGGTCTCGGTCTCTTTGGAGCTGGTACTGAGAATAAAGGATCGCTTTTCGCTGGAGGTGGAGGAAGCAATATTTTCTCAAATCTTAAATTGGGTGATGCCCAAGCGCAGTCGGGTACATCGAATTTATTAAGCGATCTGGCCAACAAAAGTGAGGGTCAACAAAAGTCTTTGTTCTCAGGAACTGACATGAAAGGTTCAGGTTTGTTTGGTAACACCGGAGGGTTGTTCAAGAAAGAAGGCGAAAAGACAGAGACACAGCTTCCTTCGCTCAGTAAAGTAAAGCCGACGACTGATACGAAACCTGAAGAAACCAGCAAGATCACCGCAGGCCAGCTGTTCGCCAAAAAAGAAGAGAAAAAAGACGAGAAAAAGGATGAGAAGCAAGAAGATAAAAAAGAAGATAAAAAGATTGATGATGCTATCAAAAAACAGCCTTTAGGAGGTGCTGGAGTTTCTGATGCAGTGAGACAACTGAAAGAAGATGAAGAAAAGAATTCACCAAGCGCTACTGATTTAGTCAGCGGCCAGCTTAGAATTTCTGACGAGGCCAAAGCAAGGAGTTCAAAAACCGAGGCCACGGATAAACCCGCACAAAATTTGCCTTCGAATGTAACAAAGCCACAGAACCCGGACGGAGAAGGACAAAATTTTTCAATGAAAAAAGATCTTTTTGGTGCGCTTGGAGGTTCAACCGGAACCCAACCAATCCAAGGAGGGACTCAACCAGTGGCAGGTGGAAATCAACCTGCTCTCGGCGGAGACAAACCCGTTTCAAGTGGAACTCAATCTCTATTTGGTGGAAATCAACAGCCCGTTTCAGGTGGGACTCAATCTCTTTTTGGTGGAATCCAATCTGTCGGAGGCGATACACAGTTTTCTTCTCTCTTCAATAAGAACACTAGTGCCCCACTTTCAACGCAAGCAGGCAGTTTGGGCATGGGTTCAAATTTACTACTCTCCGATGCCAATCCACAGCAAAACAAGGCCGAATCTACTGTATTTGGATTAAGTTTGGATTTTCTTAAAAAGCAAACACAGACACAATCGCAGAGTGGAAGTCAAGTGCAACAAGGCGGAGGGTTGTTCGACCAAGCTCGAGGCCAAAAGAAAGAGAAAAAAGATGAAGGTAGCCAACTCTCTCTTTGGTCACAGCCAGCTGGCGGTGGTGGCACATTGACGGCGTTTTCACAGAATCCTTATACTAGTAGTCAGCAAGGAGGTGGAGGATTCGGAGGATTAGGAGGCTTTGGACAGACAGCCTCTCTCGGTCAGAACAATCCAATCATACCTCAAAGTACAGGTTTTACAGCAAACAGAACGTTTGGATCGGTTGGAACCCAAAACGAGCTCTCCTTTGGCAGTCTAGCTAGCCAATCAGGAGGTGGACTTTTCGGCCAGGGCAACACTTCTACTCAAGGCAATCAATCTTCTGGAGGTAATTTCATAAATTTTCTGAGCGAATAATTAAATTTCTTTATTTACTAGGTTCCGCTATGTTCCAACCACGAAAGTAGCAAGACAACAGTTAGATTCTATATTGTTAATACTTGCATCTATTAATATCTTTTCATATTTGTAACGAATTAACGTAGTTCTGTAATCACAAAGTCAAAGAGCTCAAAAATATCTATAGAGTTTCGAGGAAATATCACATCTTCAAATTAAGCACAGTTTTTTAACACTAAACCATATGCTATTTGAGAGAATTCGCTTTAATAGTTACTAATTCAGGTTGCCAATTGTAAATCGAGAAAATGATTGTTAGATTTTTGCTTCATAAATGACCCAGTCATCGATTTTTTCTTTGAAAAATGTTTGGTAGACTATCACAACAGGCGACAAAAACAAAGTGAATAGAAAAAATAGTAACATGAGTGCTCCATTTTGGGTACTGAGCATTCGATTATAAATAAGCCATTTTATTAGGTATATACAAAGCAAAGACAAGAAGATCGTGCCAAAAAACCAGCTGAAGAAAGAAAAAGCTTCTTTCCAAGATCTGATTGGTGTGAATTTGTGTCGTTGATTGAAGGTCATGCGGTATTTGTATTTACACAGCTCACAAAATGCTCCTTCAAGTGTCTCGAATCTAATCCTTATCCATGTTTTGAGGCAGCCATCATGAACGCCTGCAATCGTGCCTGTGCATTCACAAGGCATAATGATTTTACTTCCCAGAGCTCCTTCCAAGCAAATTCGACACAGTGGATCAAAATTATCTGGCGGCTTCACTGCTTGAGATTGAGTTGGCTTGCTGATGGGCTGAACAGTTGTCGCTTTTCGCTGTCGTTTCTGTTGCGTCGATTCTTATTGAATAATTTGTGAAACACAACCAATTAGGGTGAGTAATTCATTTACTTGTGTTTTCGCAATTGAGCTTTGCTGATGTTTCTGGTTTTCGCTCTTGAAGATCCAAGAATGGATTTCGATAAGTGCATGACGCAGGCTGATTCGATCGTACTTTCATGATTATCAGCTGCTATAGCTATTAAAATGATTTGAAATAAAATTTCGAAAGATCCTAAACCATCAATTTCGATTTCCTTCTTTCTCCCGGAAATTGTTGAAAGCCGCTCTTCATTATCATGATATCAATAAAAAGATCCTACAGAGGAATGGAGAAGCAACAAACACCTAATCTGGCGAATTAGCAAGGAAAAGAAGATGCTACGAGCATGGCCATGCTTGAAAACCAACGCAGGTAACTCTGTTGTCCTTCCTCATCGTTCATAATATCTGAGTTTCACTTATAAAATTAGTTCTACACTCCCAAAAGATCATATTTGTTGTTTATTCATCGATATGATCGATAAAAATAAATACACTTATTGGAGGAGATACAGACTAAATCACTCACCTCAGAAACAGATATAAATAAATCCTCATTAACTTGGATTTTATGCATTTTAGAATTAGCTATCTATTCTATTCGAAACGTGTCCTCACTCAAATTTATCAAGCAAGTTCAGCTCTGGCACAAAATCAGTCAGGATTTCAGTTTTGATGTTCGTCTCTGACTTCACAATTTCAATCTTTGAAGCCTTTTCCAACCAGGTCGACTCATCAAAGTCATCGAAAATAAACTCTTTGCTTAACTCCCGCTGCTTTTTCAGCAATTCCTTTGTAAGATCAATAACCCCGAGATATTCGTGATCAAACCACTCCCATTCCTCAGGATCTTTTATTCTTTGAATCTCATTGAGTTTCTGCTCCATGTTGACCACCAAGAGCTTCATCATCGTCTGCTTTTCAACCAAATCCTTTCGACTTTGATCATTTGTTCCATAGTACCTTAGCCCTTGTTTCTGGATTTCCCGAGCTTCCTCTGGCAACAACAATGGGTCTAAGCTCTCTATCTTTCCATCTAACACCGCCTTTATTAATCTCACCGTCGAAAGCCACACTCTCATTCTCAAGAAGGATGTATGAGCTATAAACCGCGGTTCCAGACCCTCTAATCTATCAATCAGCTTATTCGCTCGAGTAATCTCACTATATTTCGTGTCAGCTCGTAAATTACTGGAGATTGCTACGTGCCGATAGAGCTCAGCAACCAGCAGGATCTTCTCCTCTAACTCCTTAGGAAGATGATGGGAGAGCTCAAGAGAGAGCTGCAAGATCTTTTCGCTGATATTGACTAAACTTTGCCAGCTGCCTGAGGACAGTCGAATATAGTCTTTCAACAGAGTATGGAACCGATTTACTTTGTATTCTTTTGAATCGAGGAAGTGGTACAGGTCCAGCAATATGAAAGGGAATCTTTCCAGCTTTACTTTCAAAGCATTAGCTCCCTGAGTAGTTTTGTTCATCTTTAAATTTTTATACTGCTTTAGAATTTGTTTATAGTCTTTCAGTATTGGCCTCAGAGTTTTAGATAAGTTGGTTTTGGATATTTTATCCAGAGATTGTTGCTTTCGCAAAACAAATAAAAATAAACTCGATGAGGTCTTTCTTTCGTACTCTGCCTTGGTACTCAAGTCTCGCTCGAGTTTCCGGAAGCAATTCTTCAAAGTGAGCTTTTCTGTCACAAAATTTTCGATACCGCGCAGCAACCGACACTCAGCGTCAAGAACTGCCTTCAGTTGAAGCTGGTTTCCGACTTTCAGCACGTTAGTCCAGAGCTTGAACGGTGCAATTTGACTTGAAGCCACTATACTGGCGATAAATGCCCATTTATGACGATGGTGTGGTCTTAGCTCCTTATTTATCATTACTTGTTTAAATAGAGAGCGCATGGCTCTTCCCACTATCTTCATAATGGGACGATTTTTCTGCCGTTCTGGCGAGATGAGCCAATCATCGATGTGCTTTCGCGCTTTTGCACGCATAGTAAGGCTATGGTGCCATCTTAAAAATGCGAATTCGTTCTTTAGATCATTCATTTCTTCTTCTGAGGTACTAATAAGCGAGAATTTTATCTTTAAGAATGCGGTTTCGATATCGTCATGGATTGGGGTAGTATTTATTATATCAGCCAGCAGACCAGGCCCTTGATCATCCAGTTTTGTTTTCATTGCTTCCTCGAGTTTTCTCACCGTGGTCACGACGCCGCTGTAGATTTGAGACTTAGAATAAACTAGCTCTCCATACTGAGAGAGTAAATCATCAACTGCAGTTTTCCATTCTTGGCCTATGTTTCTGCTTCTCACCATCCCGTTTTGAGAGATGATGAAGCTCTTTAGAGATTTCTCTGAGACTCTCCTTACTTTCGTTCCATTAGGTTCCATCTCCTGACACAGGAGCTTCGGCGCGTTCGCTTTCAACATCTTCAATAAATTGACTCTTGCTTCAGTTGCCGTTGGTCTCCTTGGTTTTCTAGTCTTTTTCACTTTCTCCTTCAATGTGATGGAACTTTTCACGTTCGCTTTGAGTAGGTCATGCTGGTCCTCTTCATCAATTTTGTTTTCGTACACTGCGATTGGTGTTTTTGGGCTATCGGATAATAGTTTTTTCTCTTCATCGATGTCATGAGTGCTGACACCACTTCCTTCTCTATTTCTCGATTTTGTAACCGGACCATTTGAGGTTATCAGCGGAGATAATATTTCAAGCTCTAATTTTGAATTATGTGCTTTGTTTTTGGATTTTTCGTGTTCTACATGCTCTTCTTTTACTACAAGAGACTCTTTTGCCATTTCGTCTTCTTCATCCACAGCAGCATTGATGCTGTACTCAATATCTTGGGCTGATAATGATTCTCCAATCTGGAAATTTGAACTCTGATCGAAACTGCAGTTTGCAGGGTCCAGCTCGTCAACTTTTACATTTTCTATTTGCATTTTTTCTTCCGCTTCTGAACCAGAACCAACTGAAGGCATTTCGAGCAGATAGTTCTGGATTAGCTCGAATGTGTCAGTAAATTTCGAGGTTTCGTTGTAAAGAGCGTCCAATGAAGGACGAGAGCAAGTAAGCAGTTTGTAAAATTCAGTTTTGTTGGAGCTGTTGACCAAAAAAATATTGCCCTTCGTTTTTATGCTTTGGATAAACTGATTATCCTGTTCAGCTTGCATTTTAAGTTCATTTTGTTGAGATTGTAGTACTTTCTCCTTCTCAATTAACTTCTGGACAAGCAAAGACAAAGAGTCCTCTATTTTAGAGAGTAAGTCGAGGATTTGCGTCCTTAATTTCTGATATGCGAGGATATTTTCAAATTTGGTCTTGATGACGCTTTGGATATCCGGTGAGGCTTCTTCCAGGTGGCTTTCGGGGTGAACTTTGAAGCAGGTTATACACAAAAACGTGTCGCAGAGGGCGCAGTATGATAATGCTGTAGAATGATGTGTTTCGCAGTCTGGATAGACCTGTATTTCGAAGGTATTCATGGGTGATGTGATTTATTGGGGGTCCTTTAAAATAAATTTGTTCTAAAATAAAGGTAGTGTTTTGTAAACTTAAAACTACTACCGCATTTCTTCAGAGATTTAATAAATTTGAAAAGTTGGGAAGACAATATAATAAAGACTTATTGCTTGATTGTATACATGACTTTAGAATTGGCTATTTACGATTAATTAAATGAGGCTGGAAATTTTGTAAGCATCAATTGCTTAGAATCTTTCAAAATCTAGCACGATGAGCGTTTTATTTTGTTGAAGTTATAGTCAAAAAGAGTCTGTTAAATTACTTTTAGGCCTTGGATGATGCAAGCGTGGACTCTTCTTATTATTACTGGAGGTTTGAAGATTGCTTCTGCTCAGACTCGGAGTTATAATGGCTTCCCGCTCGTCATAAACATATATTTTATTTAGCAAGAAAATAAAATTCGTTATCCTTTTTAAGATTTCCAAGTGGTATCAAAAAATACGATCTTATGAGTTGATTAAATATTCAGCTGCAGGTATTTTACGGAATTGGACCTTGTATAAACTTATCATTTATGCTATTATGAATTGATTTCAGTGGCTTCCTTTCGAGCAGCACATCGTCATCATCAATATCGAAAAAATATAATAAACCTGCAGGTATTTTTGAAATTTCACTCTTTGCCAAGTCAATCTCTTGTCACATTAAGAGGCTAACATATTCGTAAGCCTTCATATCGTTTTCTCAGAGCTTCGAAACTTATTGAATACTTTAATTAATTAGCTCTCGCCTCGTTAAATGATATTTTCAATCACAAAATTCATCATGTGAATTCTATGAGAATGAGACACTGAGATCACTAGAGAAAAATCCATTTGTTATGCTATCTTGAAGAGTGAAACTCGAAAGCAAGAAACACTATACATAATGGCTAATGATGAAAATCTCTGCTATCTGCTTCATGATTCACTAATAAATTTGTAAATGTGATTTGTCTTTTCTCGTAGTTTTTTCTCAATAGAAAACGATTCCTTGAGGTACTTTCTCGATAAGCAATCAACCAACTAGCTCATCTAACACATGGATGTGCAGACAAATAGCTGTCTTTTACTTCCTACTGCTTTTGGAAAGAAATTGTGTGAAGCCATCATACAAGAATGCTGGGGATTTAGACAAGAATAGACAGGCATCGTAAAGTGTCATTGATACACAATTAATCGTTTCTCTAAAAAGAAAAATTTATTTATCGTAAGAGAAAAAATAAAAATGCAAGGAAGCCGAGAAAAAGGAATAGGCACTCAGGAGATGGAAAATAGCATGGACATGCCCACGCTGGATTTCATGAAATCTTTAAACCTCACGAATTTAGACGAATCCTTGCGTGAAAAAATAAATCTTCTCCAGTCATACGGCAAGGCGTTCGAAACTGGATATCAGAACCAAAAGGAACTGAACACAAAACTGAAACAAATCATCGGACATAAAGAAAAAGAATATCAGAACCAGGAAGCCGAAATCAAGAGTTTGAAAGCACGATTAAATCAAATGAAAACTCAGAACCGCAGCCTCGAAGACAGTCTTGCGAAGGCGCTTCAAGAGAAGGAAGAGTTCCGTGCTCACTGCAAAAAGCTCCAAGCGAAAGTAGAAAAATTGGTCAAATACGCTGCAGAGCTGCAAAAAACGATAAAAGTTCTAAAGGTAGGCTCAAATCTTAACTTAGATAACAGAGACGCGGAAGAATCGAAAGGAGATACATTTATGCGTTTATGTTCAGGTATTAGCAAGGCCGATATGCCTTCAGAAAACAGATTTATTGATCTCGATGACGGAAGAAAAGAATCCAATGATAGAGAAAGCGAGCAACATGTCCATTTCGCTGAACAGAAATCATCTGGCAGTGATCGAAAATCAAGGGAAGAAGTGAATGAAGAGAAGCCCGAAAAGTTGACACTTAAACTTAAAAAGTCGCTTGAGAATCTTCCGCAGAATACAAAGTCAGAAAGAGTCCATTTTTCTCCCGAAAACGCAGCTGAAAGGCATGTAAAAAGTCCAAAAGAAAGACGTCGCTCTTCTGAAAGAAAGGAAACGATATTCACTGATGACGAAGAAGAAAAGCTCACTCCGAAAAATGCGCGATTTTCGTCGTTGTCGAGCAGCCCGAGTAATAGAAAATCCGATAAAAGAAAGCATAGAGCACTTTCTGGTAACATTTATGGGCTTGAGTGCCAGTACTGAAACAATATATCAATCAATAGAACGAAAGGCGGCATCTGAGGTATTTGAGGAAAAAGCGAAAAGACGTGCTTCTGAACATCCTAATCCGTCAGGTAAATCCTACGTTTGGGTGGCTCTTAATAAATTTTCATAGAGGAGGTGTTGCTTCGAAGCATCGTGGATCTTCACTCTCAATTGCGTCATAGTATGATAATTGATTAGAAAAAGAAATATTAATTGGTACATTTTAGCCAACAGACTTTCAACCGAGCTGGTGGGTTTTGTCCCTCATAATGAAGGAATCAGCAAGTATAAGGAGATGTCACCGAAGATTCCCAAAAATCGTACTGCCGAGGACAAACTTAAAATTTTCGAGGAGTTTTTCGCCATCGGAACCACGATTGAGGATGTTATTCAATTCGAACAAGCGCATCCTGAGTACTCAATTAGTCATTGCAGCACAATTTCTAATACCATCTTAGTCAAAAAACCGGAAGCTTGAAACCACAAATACTATATAATTATCCCAGCAGCGAAACGGAATTAGAGAAGTAAAACCCCCTGCCCAACCACAGATTCTTACCATACTATTCCCTGAAATAGACCGTCAAGAGCATCAGTAAAAGATTTTTGCTTCCCATTTGGTGTAGAAATAAAAAAAGAACGAATCAAATCTCATTCGAATCTTTACGAGTAAAAAGTCACACTCTCTTGCTTTTAATAGCATTAACCTATTATCCAAGGATCATGTTTCCGAAAAATACATTCGATGACAATTCTAATTGCTTTATCTTTCCGCTTTTGCCTGGAGACTGGGGCGAAGAGATGCCGAATAATGAACTGCTGGCTGAAATCAACCCTGAAGGGCTGTTATATCATATTTGTATAAAAACCTCCGATTTCTGGGACTTCGTAAATTAAATAATCCTCTTGCTCGAAATTTTACTGGAATCAAGGGCTTTATCGATGATGAATCTCCAGAGAAAGCTCAAGGGAATAGACCTAGAAGAAGGGTCCGCAAAATTTGGAAAGTCAATAGAATTTATTGTTTTATGACTTTCCTGCCCCTGACGAAGCTATTCATGGATATTAATTGCAGCATCTTAAGTAAGTCCTTCAATGAAAGTTCACTCTCAATATGATATTAAACATTTACTCATTAGATCACATGAAAATCACTCGAATGAAGCTTTTCTCGCAGCTATCATCTACATCAAGGGAGCCATTAAAGCAAATGGACAGTAACTGGTCAAGGGAGGTAATCAATGTCTCGCAGTTATTTTTTTAAGTTTTTTTTAAAAAAATAAAAGTTCGTCAAAAACGAAGTTGAAGGCTACTTAAAATCGCTGATTGAAAGAAGCATCCCACGACTGGGTTCAACCTTTGAATTTTCATATGGCGATTTTGACAAAGTTTCAACCACGATCCCGATTAAAAATCTTGCTGCAGTTCACGCCTTCTCTTCGGTATTCCCAATCGCGTTCAGTTACTTCCCGCTGGAGGATTTAGTGTATTTGCTGTCCTGTGTAATGCTCGAGCGAAAAATTGTTGTTGTCAGTCCTAATCTTGCGCTGCTCTCTGCAACGATGTATCGAATCACTGTTAGCATTTCATCTAAACGTTTTTGATGACTAGGTCTACGATAGTCGCGATGCTAAGGCCATATAAATACACTTTTCCAATCATCTACTCGCTACCTGAGGTGCTACTCACAATTTGCGACGCACCTGGATCAATTTTGTTAGGTATTGCTTGAGTTTCCTTTTAGAAGAGACTTAGTAATTAATTAATTTTGTTGTTAGGTCTTAACAAAGGAGGCGATTTTGTAATCAAGCAGCGACTTTGGATCGAGTTTCCTGACTGCGTGTTTTTCGTATTGACAGATGATGGGATCAAGTTGCTTTCTGAAAGCGAACTGGAACACAAGGCCAGAATTCGAGTGTTTGAGAAACTCGTGGAAAAAGTGTCGCCTTATTACTCACGATTTAATTCAGAGAAGTCAATTATGCAAGAAATTGAAGATCCTCAAAAACTAACAGTATTCAATGGGAAGAATGCTTCTCCAGACCCTAAATCGAAAACCGCAAAGCTTTTCCGTTCTGCAAGCAAAGACACTGATCCAGAGATTTTCGAAAAGATATTCCAATCTGTCCTGGAATTCCACCGTGAGATCGTGCTTAATCATCTTCCAAAGCAGCTTATTTTTTCTGGAAAAACGCAAGAGGTGACTCTACTCAAAAATGTTTGAATGTCTAACAGTTATTTATCACTGACTATAGAATGAGGAAATTGACTTTAGTGCAACGTGCCAAGCAGTTATTTTGAAGAATTATAGTGCCAAGCCGTTTTTAGAGGTGTTTGTGAATACTCAATTATTCCATTATTTTTTGTCTGAACACTATGGGCTAAATACGTTAGAGAACGCAATGCAGATAAAATAAATAATTAAGCAGAGATTAATTTTCAATTCAAATCACTTGCACAAAGGTTTAACCGTTTATTGCAAAATTATTTCATATTGAAGAAATCTCGTTTTCATTATATAGCACGCCTTCGATTCCAAATTGAGATAAAATCTCGATAAATTGTCTTTGTGTTGACTACTCGCATTAATAAGCAAAAATTCATCCAATCGTGAGGACGATCATGCATTAATTCAATGTAAACTTTAAATTTTGTAGATGTTTCTATGAGAGATTAAACCTTGAGGGTGCATGCTGCCAGAAAAATAGCAAATTAATGAATTTTGCATCACAAAATGAAGTTTTTTTCATAATAAAGTTTCAAATTTTGAAGTCCTAATAAAGAGGTTTATCTTTAAGGGTATTTCGTGACTCGAGTTTTAAATTAAATTTAAATTTCTTTCCAATAGGGTTTTTTCCGTCTCACATTAAAACTTCCTATTCATTTCTACAAAAAAAAGAGCGTAATTGTCTACATTGCATCGAATTCAAATGATCTTATGGCTAATTTACCCTCAGCAAAAGAATGAGAGTTAAAATATTTTAAGATATCAGCCTTCTTCATTATCCATATGCAGTTAATTCTTATCTACATATATCAAAACCACCTAAATGTGCTTGACTCTCACAATACCAAAGATTTAAAATCAAAGAAAACAACCTAATGTCCTTTACTAAAGATTATCAGTTTAAATGTAGAATATCAAGAAGTTATGGCCAAATTAATTTTGATAAAAACAGGGCTTGCTAACAGACAAGATGAAGCATTGATCTTCGCTATTGCTATCAAAGAACTAGCTTTAGTGGCGTGAGGATCGACAAAAGTGGGTCTTTAACCAGAATAACAATAATTTTAAAGACAGTAGTTAATATAGTCAAAATTAACTGGCAAAATTTATCAACGAGCCGCTTGAAAGTTAAAAAACGAAACAATGGGAGTTTTTCGGAACCTCTACGAAGCTTTGATTCGTATGGTTATTCACGTCCTCGAAAACCAGCACGTATCGAAGCACGAGGCGATTTTCATCGTTTTCCTCAACAGTGTCTTAGAAATCGGTATCCTCTTCAGCGCTAACTTCAACTACCCTTCCTCAAACACACAGTACGTGAGTATTCTGTTTGAGTACGCGCAACTGGCCAACACAACACAATTACTCCAAAACTACAACTTTGACCCTACATCAATCGCATTGCTTGCTGTGCTTGCTTTTATCTGCTTAGTGCTTCTGATCCTCTTTATCTATGTCTACAGCTTCTTCTACCGAGGAACCAATGCGACCACTTCTCATCGGGTGGTTCTCTGGATATTCGAGCTAATTCTTAAATATGTTGGATACTGTCTCTCGATTCCATTCCTCCACTGCTTTATCACGGGAATTGGCGCCGGACTTCCTCAAACGATCATTGCGATATTCGGTATTGCGACGATCTCAGTTCCGCTGTTCGTCGAGCGAGTTCTCATCCAAGAAGACAATTTTCTTGAAACTCACTATCTTAGCAAACGCAATACCCTTCTCAACCTCATGAACATCGGGTACTTCATATTTATCATGATTTTCGAGAGCCACTTTCCAAGTACAGAGTATCGGCTACCGTACACAATCACAATCTTAGTTTACCAGGTGTATCGGCTCTACAGAACGATAACTTTTGATTATTACTTCTTCACCTCGATACAGAAGCTCAATATCTTTTGGAAAGCTTTGATCCTACCTGTCTGCACCATCTTCATGGTAAATTACATCCTTGAATGGTCTAAGACAAGAACTCTGACTCCCACGGAGTGGACAGTGTTGATCATGCTCATCTGCAAGCTCGTTCTTGCTATTCACAGCTTCTACGAACGCAGAGTGCTGACCAACTACCGCAATCCCGCCCGTGCATATCAAGCTGATCATGCGATTAAACTGATGCTGAATCAGACTCAGCTCATCTTCAACAAGAATAATATGGAATACGATTATTCGAACTCAGATTTGCTGAGTCGAGAGGTGCTATTTCATAAGGGAATTATCGCCCACGAATTTCACATGAGCTATAGGAAAAAGAGCGTTTCAAACATCTGGAAAAAGGAAGAACTTTATGATCCAGCGACCTTTAGCTTCTTCAGGCCTCGCTGGCGAGCCCAACGCAATAATACTGTGAAAGACACGCCATCAAACAGCATTATCGCTCTCAAGCATTTTTTGAGGGGACTTTTCGAACATTATACAGAGCAGTTCCCCTCTGATTTCAACCTTCACCTCAGTTTTGCGTCATACCTCTTGCACTATCTCCGACTCACTCCTGCTGTTATCATCGAATGTTTCGTGCTGAGCGAAGAGATGCAAAAGCGGCCTGACGTGAGAATCGGAATCTCGCGTGAGCGACTCGTTAGAATCGTGAACACGATTCAAGAGCGCCTGGCGCGAGAGAGAAGCGATATCACCTTCAGCAACATAGATATCAGGGGAATTTCTGAATTAGAAGCTAGATATAGTGAGATGGTCGATTTGATGAATGAATATATCACAGATTATTTGAAATTCCTCGACGAATTGATCGATGAAGAAATCGTCAATTTTGACGTTGCTTATAAGACGGGCAAGAAGCTCTTAATCATTCGGAAACAAATCGAAAGAATATTCGCAAAAAATCTCTCAGAAAACCCCTTCAGTATGGCTGCTTATTCAGAGTTCCTTCGCTCTGTCCTCTCAGAAGACCTTAGCGCCATTGAAGTGATGAAGCAGTACCAGCGAGTCGTGGCAAAGCTAGAAGGCTACGTGCGGGCTGATAAAGATTGCTATGACATCAATCTCTTGTTCGACAAGAATTCAAGCATTATCCAAGCCTCTGGCTTAGAGCAGAACCTCGGCAAGATCCTGAAGGCTAATCCGGCTTGTGAGAAGCTCTTCAGCTATTCACAGAAAGAATTGCAAGCGATGAATATTCGAAACCTAACACCGCGACTGATTTCCATCCAACACGATGGTTTCTTGTCGAATTACATCGATAGTGGTCGCGAAAACCTGATATATACGAACAGAAAGCTCTACGGAAGATGCAAAGAAGGTTTCCTCTTCCCCATGTCATTGATCGTGAAGCCGCAGGTTGACTTGACAACGGGAAGTTTCTTGTTCCTGGGGTACCTGAAGAATATGAACACCAAGAACGAGTTTATCATTACTGATCAGTTCGGCCTTGTGGACAGCGTGTCAAAAGTGATAGGTGAAGCGCTGGGTTTGTCAAAGACGTTTTTGGATGAGAATTTGGTCCAGATGCAACTCATCTGCCCAGACACGGCCGATTTCTTTGATTTTGAATCCTCAAAGAGAACGACCAGTATGAAAGGGAAGACCATGTACAACAACAATAGCAGTTATCAGATCAACAGTCTCGAGAATGATGAGGAAGAGGAATCGAAAAACAACATAACCCGAGGAGACGAAGGAGATAGGACCTGGGAGAGCCCGAACAATAAGAGCAGAGCGCGCTTGATCCAAAATTCGGAAATGACTCTGAAGCTGATAAAGAGCAAGAATCCCTACGAGTATGTAGCAGGAACGCTTAGCAACAAAGCGAAAAACGTTGCGGAGTTTTATACCAAGGCTTTTGAGTCGAAAGACAGTAGCAAGGAGTCTTCTGATCGGTTTTTCAACACAGATCAAAAGTATCTACAGACGCTGAGTGATAAGATCAAACTAACAAAAAAATCAAAGAACTATTGTCTCGTTCAAGGGGCCGTTGAAGAATTCAAGACTTCCAAAAATACGATCAAAATATACGTGTTTAAGTTCACTGAGATCGAGGATCTGTTCAAGGAGAGAGTTCATAGACATACAACGAGAAGAAACGAATCCTCCACCAAGCAAAGCTCCTTTAGAAAGCCTGGAGATAAGAAGACTCTCTTGAATTCGGAGCAGAAAGCCCCTTCTTTCGAGACCAAGCAAAAGGTGCCAGGTTTGACTCTGAGCAAAGTGCTACAGCCTGACCTGTCGAAAGATGACCCTCCAAAATCCGCTCGTTCAAAGCTCTCTGACTTGGGCGAAGAAGCTGAGGAAGAAGAGGAGGAAGAGTTTGATCCAAGTCTACAGGATGATGACAGAGGAATCCACCAAAATTTTGAAAGCGCGAGGAAGAATCAGCTTCCAAGGCTACTAAGTGACCTCAGCGCGATTTTACCAAACAATCAGATGCCTTCCCATCGAGATGCAGAGGTCCATTTTGCCGATCAACTAGAAGATTACCAAGGGAATCACCTTCAGCCAAACAGAAATGACAGTAGTTTCGAGGTGAATTTAAGCGCTAGAAGTCTAGAGAGCGCGATAAAAAGCCCAAGAAGCGAGGTTTCAGAGCAACCTTCGAATCGTACCGGCAAGGAATCAACAAAAGGAGTACGAGCTCAAAAGAGTCAAAAAACCGCAAATGAGAGCATGAATTCTGAGGCTTTGGATTCCCATCGAGGACTGGATTCAGCGCGAAATAGACTCGGAATGTCGGGTATGACAGATGGTGTGATGCTGAGTCACCGTGGACTTCTTGAATCGGAACGGCAGGAGTCATTGACTGATAGATTAAATCGAGTTGACTTTAAGGCTCCAGAGTCCACATCTACTAAGGTGGATTCAAAAGTCGGGTCAGAAGACCAGAAATTCAATCATGGCGTCCAATTAATGAAAGAAATCGACCCGAATTACCTTCAAAAAATCGTTGTTATCGAAGATGAGGAGGGCGAAGATGAAGAATACAGTTCGGACATGGATGTGTCGATGAGAGCGCCTACGGATTCTCTTCAGAACGCAGCTCAAGCCTCGAGCAAGAAGAACATCAAGGATCTCTTTAACCTCTTTGTCAACCAACATGCAGGAAAATCTGACACGAAAAACAAATCAAACAAACAGAAAGGAGGAGGACTGAGGTCAAGGAGCTCGAGTGTTACAAGCGGGACTTATGGTAGCAAGATGGTTCATTCCGCAATTATTGCCGCGTATTATCCTTTCGAGTTCCGTCAATCACAATTCCTCGTGGTACTCCAACTATTAGCTGCGATCCTCGCTTTGATCATTCTCATTGCAATTGCTCTAAGCAAATTCAGCTATTTGCAATATTCTACGGAGATCCTTGATAATGTCAACCGCTTGGTTTATATGGTTCATCAGATGGGAAGTGCCGCTTACGATCTGAAAAATAATGGAGATATTCTTCAGGACACCGAGGAAGGTATCATACAGAAAGCGACGGAGACTCTGATGGGGATTAACACATCTTATTATGATTTTTCGAATCAACTGACTCTCTTCCAGACCGAAAAGGCGTACTTTTTCAATACTTTCCCCACTTTCCGAACAGATATATTGGATCCAGTAGTGGTCGTCGATCCTATATACAACAGTACTTTGCCATTGGATAAGTTTTTCTTTGTGTATCAATTGGACGCTTTTAATGTGGTCACGTATTTCGAGGAAATTCGAATGAAGATTGACCGAGTTTCAGTAGATGAGCTGATGAACGACTATAATAAACTGATCCCCCTCATGGTGCGTTGGATAAACTATTTCAAAGACAACTCATCCTTAACAATGAACTTGATTCCTGTTATCAACGCTGGGATGATCGCAGTCTCGATTATCCTATTTGTTCTTACTCTCTTGGCCATTTGGCGGCTGTTCGTTGGAATGAAATTCATCAATACAACTCTCAATCAGCTGAGTTATGTCACGCCAACTGAGTATTCTGACATCAAGAATCGCATTCTCAGCTTCCGTAGAAACCTGAACAACAAAATTAGCTTGAACAACGAGTCCGCTGCATTACAAGCGATAAGATTTGAGAGATCAAACAAAAGAGCCATCGGAGGAGGAGAGAAGAAGAGACCTCATGGAACTAAGAGGAAATATGAGGAGGCCAAACTTTACTTCTTCAACCGGTCTTTGCCTATTTTCCTCCTCTTCAGTTTTTACATGATCATTCAAGGGTCTTTCAAAGCGGTTATGGATTCAGTTGCGACTTCAGTCAACCAGGGCATGAGCAACATATTATTCTTTGCAAATGACGAAGCCAATGCTATCTACGGAATTTCCAAATTTAAGAACTATACAATCCAGCATAGATATGGCCTAACGACACCGGAGGATCTTCAGACATTGTTAGATGACTACCATAGTAGAATCAGTTCCATAACGACGCAGTATATCAATGCGGTTGAGCAAATACAGAATATTTTTTCTGAGGAACAAATTGAACAGCTTTATACTCTGCTATACGGCAATGTCTGTCCTCTGTACCCTAACAAAAATTGCTCTGGAATCCTAAGCGGCGCTTACGAGCAAGGATTCGTTACAGGTAGAGTCGCGATAAATAACGATATGATTCAAGAACTAGATGTCGATGGCGCTCCTATTAATAAGTATTATCAGTTCGAAGAATTGAATCAAGCTGAAACTCTTGCTCATACCATTTTGATGGACGTTTTGTCAATTTCGGCAACTAGAATTCAAGAACTGCTGGATACAGGAGTAAGTACTGTCAGCGGGCTGATGGCTGGGCTTGTAGTAGCTTCGATCTTCTTCTTCTGGCTGCTGTGGACATATACGATGAGGGCCGTCATTGAAGAATTCAAAAATTCAAGAAAGATGCTGTCGTTGGTGCCGGTGATTTTGATATTGAGGAATCAAAGAATAATGAGCTTTTTGAAGAAAACGTCGTCTGTGACAGGAAGAGGAATTTAAATCTTGTGATGTAATGTGAATAGCTCTATGTAGTTTGATTGTTATATAATTTTGAAAGAGATTGAGCACACCAAAATATTTGTGAAATGAAAAACGCTGCATATTAGCATTTATGAAGGAAGACTTTGAAATCTCATTTGAAATTTATTTCAGCTATACATGTTATGAAAGAAATGATAATCGAAGCGCATTTCAGCATTGTTAGCCTCAGAATAGCAATTCTCTGGCTAGCGGTAGATCGAAAAAATTGTTTTTTCTGTTTCATATAAATTAAGACATGAACAACTGCTGATCGTGGATAATTGTAGTGCGAAAATAAATAAAGAGTATAATGACATGGAATAAAAATTAATACGTGAACAGATTAGATTATCCTTCACGTTGCTTATATAGTAAGTAAACTACTTGTGTTTTCCTTCAAGAATAATCACATATATTAATAACTTGCAAATTTAGTTATACAGTGTTAGATCAACTTGAGCCTTTAATTTAGGCTGCAAGATATGTAACCGGAACGGTTTTATGATTTGTTCATCAAGATCTTCATTAAGATGGAAGAGAGCATCCTCAGAATCAGTGGCAGAAACACCTGCAGTCACTTGTTCCTGCTTTTCCTGAATCAGCTCAGCTGACCATCGCTTAAAAAGTCGCGTTTCTTCTCCTTCTTTTCGAGGAATAGTCAAACTTAGATGCCTCCGGTGAACTCCATTCATCGTGTTCTTTAATTTTTCAGCTGGGAACTTAAGGCTAGCATGATTCTCTTCTTCAGATTTGCTGTCGTTATTTAGCTCCAATTTCGTCGTCTTTTGGAGGCGCTTTTGTACAATATCCATCCATTCGCTTACCACAGGCCTTATATCTTCAAACTCAGTCAACTTGATCAAATATTGTGTCATTGTCATCAGCGCCTTATCATTATCGTGTCCTTGAAATGGTACAATATGAATGCTATTCAGCCTATAGTCTTTCAAATGACGCTTCATATCCTAACCAAGAATTAACGAACTCGGCCAAGAAGGTGAGAGATATACATCGATGAAAACGAGCCTTTCGAAAGGAAAACCAAGCGATTTCAAGTCTTTGATGTATCCCTTGTCTAAACTGGAGATGCAATGATCTCGATGAAAAATGCCTTTGAAAAACTTCCTAACGTTCAAGGTCTGCAAAATAGCTTCCGCGTACTACATTATCAATGAGACTTTTCTTACAATTAAGGCGGTTACATTGAGTTGGCTGGAAGTGTAGAGATAAATTTGATAGTATTGTTCCATGAGGCTAAGGAATTCGAGGAGACCTGGCCTTGGCATCACGTAAAATGTCACTTCTTTGCCTGGAGAAGGAATCTATTTATTCTGTTTAGAAACTTTATTGAGAGCGGACTGTGTACCTTGACAAGGACACTCGAGCTGGAAAATTTGTGCAGCTTGGCATGAACAAGAGTTTCATCAAGGTCGAGAATCAAAATCGGCTGTGTAGGATCCAGATTAGCAAAGAAATAAATAATGATTTTGTACTTCAAGATGTGATTTTGATACATTGAGTCCAGAGGATTTTTCTTCGTAGCTTAATCAAATTAGAGTCAATTCTTTTGAAACTGAATGATTATTACCTTGAAGGAGTTGAGTACTGGGTTTCTGATGCTGTTATTTCACTCCTTAGGCCGAGTTTGTCTTGGAATATTTTCTTCATGAGAATATGTTGATCTTTTTGATGTTTTAAGAAGAGAATAATATTAGGGATGGTGTGAGTGTTTATTCTTTAGCTTGTCAGAATTTCTATTTAGACGGTGGCGGATCATTGAACTGACCGTTTGAATTAATAAGGATTGATTTATTTGAACTGTTTCTTCTGATAACCGCGCCGTTCGGTAACTTATTGGGTTTGGGGCCATGAGTGATATTGCCTTGGGTTTACGTTCATTATAAACTAGATGTGAAGGGAGATCAACATGCTAGACACGATGAAAAAAGAAATCAAGTATTCATATTTCTAATCTTGCTAACAATTTCCAGATAACTGGAAACATTAGAGACACTGTCTTAGATTTAGAGAAATATGCCATTAACTTGCTTAGAACAGTAAATTAGTAGCCAGCTATTACGATGTTGTCGAGATTTAAAAAAGATAACACATGAGCTGATTTATTCAGAACATTCTAAATATCGTTATTTTTTCGAACAAAAAATATTTTTGTAAAGTCATTGTTTCTAGAACGTCGAAGTATTTGGTTTGAATCAAATTTAAGGTCATGAAGTGCACATCGTGCTATTTTGCGATAAAGTAAATGAGGATTTTGTGAGTACAGCAAAAAAATTCCAACGATACCTCTACAGAAATTGATAGTTTAAACATCTTTCAAGCAAACCTTATGATCTCTTAGAGTGCTGGTGAACCCAAGTTTGCTGGTTTGAGTAACTCTCAGGAAGAAAATTATAATTTTGCATTTTTGATGAGATATTTCATTGAAGCTTGAGCGTAAATGGTATGAGCCATAACTATCAAATTAATATCGAAGGTGAAAACTTCGACGCCTATTTTGGGAAAATTAAGTCGGATTATTACATGAAGATAATTTTAGTACACAGGAGCCTCTTTAAAGATCAAATACATCATTATTATGTGCTGTTTCAGTCTTTATAAGTGGTAGCTGTATTGAGTATAATGATTTTCTTGTGTTATACTGCCCTTGAATTAAAGTTTTCACTCTTCACCCTCAAATCATTGTCCAGTCTTGGACAGAAATTCAAAATTCCTCTCATTTTGACATGACATTTATGTTAAGAGTAATTAGAATATTTATATTTACAGGAAAATTTCAAAAACAAATAATTAGGAGGTTTCAAGTTCAGCATAATTTGAATTCTAAACCTAAATACTTAGGAGAAGAAACTTCCATTAATAGTATGCAACCACACATCACTAACAGATCTTTGGGATTATCGAATACGGTCTGATGAAACAAATTTAAATTGCGAAAAATTCGTTAAAAAACTTTCTTGGAAAAGTTGTCGGTACCAGAAATTAGCTGGAAAACTACTTTTTATGGCAGTATTTCTTCGAGATTCTTCGTTGTGAACACCAAAAAGCAGCTTCGAAGCTTATTCATTACATATGGAAAAAAGCTAGCTATTGTTAAGCAGCATCAGGAATAAAGGAAATAGCAACCTTTTGAACCAATTAAAGGTTAACATATATATTTCTTATTTATTTTTACGATTCAAATGAGGCGAATTGACTTTTCCTTACAATAATGAAATAACTCTAATTATGCATGATATAGAAAACAGATGGTTTCGGATCCTGACAAATTAAATTCATCTAAAAAGTCAAAAGTCAAAGGCGTTTCAGAAAAATAAACAAACTTACGTTTTTTGGGTTGTGTGATTACGGTCATTTCAATTTGTCAATTTTCCAGTTCATTTTCTCAAACCGCATGTTGCGTATAGGTACATCTTTGTACCGACCCAGATTACTCAGCGCCTCTGTATTACCTGGCACGGCAATGAACTTTTGAGCAGCTTCCATAGGATCATCTCTCGGCTGAGAGCTTCGGGGATTTGCATGAATA
>ENA-UOTX01001111-UOTX01001111.1-compost-metagenome-genome-assembly--contig:-NODE-1111-length-22368-cov-9.190391_pt1 | contig 22368 bp, 16 predicted proteins | sample MGYA00238143_ERZ746982 | MGnify/ENA primary metagenome ERZ746982 (study PRJEB28758, sample SAMN06268862) | compost metagenome | isolation source: single cell | place: USA: California, Emeryville, Joint... | reverse complement strand
ATTTCTGTGACAAACTCGTTTTCAAAAACTTTTATTTTCTTATGGAAGGATCTACTAGACTAATATTTATTGGTATGTGTTCAAAATCCTGAGGACTATTGAGAAGTCGCCAACAGAACCTCCAAGCAAAAGGCAATTTCACTACGTCAAAGAGCTCCATCTTTATTAATTAATTCAGTAATTCTATTGAACTTTGGTTTTGCCTTCTGTTGGCTGACCTGTAGCCGGTTTTATTTAGTAAATTGTTCAAATGGTAGGCTAAACTTAGGTTCCAGGACTTTTTAATCGAATTTACGAGGATTAAGATCTTTTGCTGCTTGCTAGGAGGTAATACCCAATCCACAACTACTCTTTAGTCATAAAATTAAACTCTACTAAATTGAACTAGATGATATTCACTCAAAGGAGATTCTGCTGTAGATCCATTCTAAATCGAATTTTATTTAGTAATGTCTTAACTTCCACATAGCTTCATGGAGACTAATCAGGAGTGATTTAAATACAATAGGATGCTTTATAGAAGATTAATAGGAGACTGCTCTTGCCTCAAGTTATTAATTGTGTTGTTATGTTAACTGAAATTGATAGAGAACACTTTGACTAAATCATATGATGATATTCAATTTCCTGAATTACATGAAGATAAACAAACTAAATAAGAGCGGTCTTTTTGAAATTACCACTACTATTCAACAATAAGAATGTCACCAATACTCAATTTAAATGTAGCAGAGTGATTAAACAGATATTTCTACTGTTATTCTTTTCATTATACCTTTTCCCATTTTTGTTAGACTAAGATAAATATTGATTATGAAGGTTGCAATCCTTCATGCAATACAGAAAAACTGTTAGCTTCATACGTTCATTGCTAATTGGCTTTTCTTTAGACTGTATTGCTGATTGCTTTTGGTGAGCGTGTTGTTCATGCTCGATCAAGTTACCTTCATAATTCAAGTCTATCAAAATGACAAGCTATTATATTTTGAATTAATAGCATGATTATAATTTAGGAGAATCAGATGCATGTTCAATTAAGACAAATCGTTCAAATTTGCTTAATTTTATAATTATTAACAATTGGTTTTTCAAGTTGAAGCAATTCTTGATTTAATCAAACGTAGATGGTACCGTTGTAAACAAAACTACATTAGCTATATGAGCAGACAATCTTATTGTAACAAATTGGTATGAAGCTCTTCTTGTAAGGGTATGGGGTAGCATGGTCAATGGTTAACTTTATTGTGTTGAAAGCATCGAAAACATTTCTTTGAGTAAGGGTTGAGAAATAATATGAAATATTCAATCATAACTCAAATACGGAGAAATGATGCTTAATAATTATTGGAATATAAAGAATTCAATCAATTGATTCGAAGATGAATATATATTCCAGAACTTTAAAATAAAGTGCTGTTAAATAAAAACTTATCAATAGTAGCTTCTTGAGAAAAGGCTGGCAGTTTAATCTATACTTGATCTCATAAAATTTACTTCAGTTCAGCTTTTTAATAATTCAACTTTACTTGATATTGATGTTTTTAGGGTTCTTTTAATAGCTATAATATCTCAAGGAAATTTAGTATGTCTTTGTATCTCCCAGCATAATTGCATTCTATGCTAAGAACTAGTAATGTAAAGGAATACTGTTTTTATCACAGTGCAAAGTGATATAAGACCGTGCTGAGTGAATTGTTGCTTTAATCAGCTTTTTTCAGATTCAAAATTTTTTATCATTAACAAAAAATTCTCCTACGGCTGATTCTAACATTTCCTAATAACCGTCAATTGATACATCAGTCATTCTCTCTTACATCAACATTCACACTTTCTACATTGATTTCATATTGTATCTTCTCATGGCATCTCTCAACTCCTCATCATGTCTCCTAAATACCAAATCAATGAGCCAAAACGAATCAAACGTAATTTACTCAGCAAGCTCTTGAATGCGAGCATGAGCTTGGGCTCGTTCCATTCCAAAAACTTTCTCGAGCCGTTTGCGCTCCTGCGGATCAAAAACACCTTGAAGCTGCAGCTCCCTTTGCTTCTCGTTCTCTTGCTCTTGCTCAAGGAATAGAAGCATGTCCCGATTTTGCTTGACTCTTAAAGCCTCTAGCTCTCTATGTCCATCCTGATCACCTCCTCTTGACTTCGAACGAGCATGCTGACTGCTGTGAACTGTATTATCATAATAATTTTTAGTAATTTCTTCTAATTATGTTATTTTTTTTTTACTTGGCCTTCCGTTTCTTTGCTGAGAGACCGATCGCTGTGGTGGAGTGGGTCTTGTACTGAAAGGAGTCGGAGTGTTTGACCTTTGACTCGAATTCGGCCGGAAAAAGCTACTCTGACTCATATTTTCTTTTGTCCCTCTGGAATGAATACTCAGATCAGCTCTCGATTTCTTCTCTTTTTCTCGTTCAAATTCTTCCAGCATTTTTTGTTTACTCGCTTCCATTTCTCTTCGCATCGCTTGCCTCGTGTCCATTAAATTCTGTCGCTCTATCCTATTTCCAAGCAGTATAGACCCATGCATGACCAGCAATAATAATTACGTTATTCGGTTCGCTTTCTCTGTATCTTTCATTATTTTCTCAAATATTTTCTGCCGATGATACTCCTGCATTTTGGCTATCCTCCTGATATTCTCCTCTTTGTCATATTGTTTAAGGACCTCAAAGTTATGCCTTTCTTGCATCTCTTGCTGCTTATTTTTTTGGGTCGCTGCAACCTTCTCGTCCATCTCACGAGCTTTCTTCTTAAACGTATCGATTCGGTATTGCAGCCTCTCATCATTTTGTTTCTTAACCTATAACGATACCATAGCAATTTACAGGAGTCTAGATCTGCAAATATCGCTACTTGTTCTCTATATTGCTGCTTTTCTCTTTCAGCTCGTAGTTTTTCTTGGCGTTCTATCTCCGCTATCTCATCCAGCTCTTTCTTGCGTTCCTCCGCATGCTGCTTTTTATTGTAATAATCCTCTCTGCGCTGCTCTATCATCCTTTGATTTTCCTCCTATAATAATATTAAGCCTGGAAACGCTATTAGAACATCATTATACAATAACTTTCTGTATGAATCTCGACTGCTCCTCAGCCCTTCGCTTCGCTTCTTCTTTCTTTAATTCCCTCTCCTGCTCGAAGAGCCTTCTTCTTTCTTCATTTAGAGCTTGTTTTCGATAAAATTCCTACAGATTAATCTCATCACTGACTGAACTCGACACCAAACTCACCCTTCTTTTCTGTTCTAACATTTCCTCGTTGCGATTTTTCGCGCTATTGATTTTCTCTTCGTGAAGACGCCGCTGCTGTTCTGATAACATCTGCCGTTCTTTTTGCTGTAAGAGCATATTCTACCACCATCAAAACATTAACTCAGAGCAGGCGATCTGAATAGCGTACCTCCTGGCGAATTCTATCATGTTCTTCCATTTCTTTTCTCTTAGCCTCTAATCTCCTCTGCTGCTCCATTATTTTCTCTTCGGTTTTTTTCATGAACTCCTCATGTCTCGCTTTCTGCTCCTCTTCTTTTCTTTTATTTTCTAACTTTCTTTCGAATTCTCTTTCTAATGTAAAACTGCATCAGTAAGAGCTTATAGTCAAACCACGGACCTTTTTCCCTTCTAGCAGCTTCCATTTCTCGCTCATAAGCCCTCTGAGCGAGGACTTTTTGCTTAAGCATCTCTTCTTCTTCTCTTCGTTTATTTTCTATTTCTTGCTGACGCCTCTTTTCTTCAGCCTATTTGCTAGTTTAGTTAATTGTCTCTTGCATTCGAACCTCTTGACGCTTTTGCTGAGCCATCAGCTCATGTAACTCCTGCTTTTCTTTGAGTTTCATCATTTTCTCATTCTGCTTCTCTCTGATCTCCTGCGCCTTCATCTCATGGTCCATTACTTGTTTAATCTCTCTTTCCTATTATTTATCATCGTCCACAATGTCAGTAACTAATCTTTACTTGCCGATATCTAATTTTTTCAAGCTGTTTCCTTTCCCGTTCTATCAACCCCGAGTCAATATTACTTGGATAATACGACCCTCCTTTCGAAAAGCCTCCTGTTTTGTTTGCTCCAAAACTGGTTGAATAGAAAGACTTTGACTTCTCCTAGTTCTATTTAGCAAAGGAGAATACAGCCGGATATATACGTCAATGTCAAAACTAATAAGACCATTCCTTTCTTCCTCCATGACGGTTTCCCTCTCCTACATTCAAATACATAGTTTGTATCTCCTCCCTATTATAACTGACCTCAAGGACCGCTCTCAATTTCTCTTGTCTTTTCTCTTCAATATGCTCGTATAGAAGTTGAAAGCCGTCTTCATCAAGTTTTTTCTCCTTGAACAATTTTTTCACATCTTGCAATGTCTGAATAATAAGCTCCGCTGGCTCAACTCCTTGTCGTCGACAGGCTTCAAGGGAACGCGGACTAATGATTTGGATTAATTAATCTCTCTCTCGCTCTTCTTTATGGAATGCTGTACCTATTCAATATTGTTCGTTTCTTTGAGGTTGGATCGAAATTTTCAAGAGTAATAAGTCGTCCTTCCTAGCATTCGTTGAATAAACATCGAAGCTTTACGAGACAGTTTTACTTGAACCGACATGTCTGATCTCAAAAGTTTATGAGTGCAATAACCCTTTAGATCTGTTTGATAATTTTAAAACCGAATTTATTGAGCTGCAATAAAAATATTTCGCAGATTGCACCCAACCTTCTTTGTTAAACTCATCGAGTGACAACTTATAAAAGGTGCCTCAATTACTCGTAATCAGGCGACACTAGAACGAAGTTTGGCAATATTCACTTAGCAATCTCTAAGCAAATTACCATCGCAAGCAATACTAACCAAGGAAAGATCTAATATGGTTTTAATGGGGTTGAAAGAGAAACTGCAGGTATTTTGAAATTGGAAGAGTATGAATTACCATATAATTAATTCTTCTAAACTGCTCTCATCAATTACGAGTCACAAAAAAACTCGAGCATCGTAATGTAAAATCTTTCTTAAATGATTGGATTCACTCTCCAATTTTAATTCATTTTAACTCATTGGAAACAATATGATTTATTTGATACATAATACATTAACATTTGAATCGAAAAGTTCATTATATTATGCCAGCTTCTCGCAGGATTTCTTCTTCAGAAAATAGCTTTGGATCTCGCCAATAATCGAATAGACTGCTGTCGTCTTTGTCTTCCAAACTAAAGTTGTTATACCTAAGAGAGCAAAAAAAAAAATGAATTACTCTTTGATTTCCTCATTCTCGTCCCCACTGCACGCCTCTTTGGGGTTCACCTGAACGCTTATTTCAGACAAAGGAGGAATCATAGAGGTATTATCAGAAAACCATATTTCTGCTTCCATTTCATCATCATCGTCAGCAACTTGAGCTACAGCTTGTTCGTTTGATAATTCTAAAGCGAACTTGGAAAAATAAAGCAATGAATATCATACTCTTGTTCTTTGCTTTCAGAATATTTGTATTGGGCTTCGAATGTTCTTGCTTTGGAATTCCATTTGAATTTGTATTCTTTGCTTCGGATTCCTCTTGAGTTGTTTCCCTATTCAATACAAGCATTGAATAATCAATTTCTTTTTGCTAAAGAAACTTCTTACTCATTCCTTTGACCTGTATTTTTCTCGGCATTTCTCTTGAAATTCTTTGATATTTTCTCTATTATTGCCTACAATAAACCCATATATATCACGTCATGACCCCTAACTGGTTTACGTCAAGGTTTATTTGAGGGTCTGATTTTTTAAATTCTTCTTCTGGTTTCACTCGTGGGTCTTGCCCTCCAATAACCGTTGAGTTTATAACATTGCAAGAAACTAAAAATTTCTCACAAAAAGTCTTCCATTCGGCATCTAGAGCAAAGTTTGATTTAAACGAAAGGAAGCCGTTGTCTACTCTGTAGTTGGGATTTCACAAACTCGTCAGATGACTCGTTTATCTTGTTAGATATTCTAACAATATGTCCCATATAGCCTTTTCTTATTTTTCTTTCAGTTCTTCGTGGTTTATAATGTGAAAAATGAATGACTCTGCAAGATTACCCAGGGAATACAAAATCAGGAGAGCTTGACAGCTTGATGAGAAAGCTCAAAATTTTTTCATCTTCGAAAAGCTAATTCATGATAAAGAGTCAATGCAAAACGCTATATTACGTGTTTTTTCAATGCGATATATTTCCCTTCGATAAGGATCAGGTCAATTATCTTCTCGACCTGATTGTGAAGCATATTGTTCCATTCAAATTCTTCGAAAAGCGATAGTATCGTGCACAACAGATGACTGCTGATAATCTTTCCATTAACGGCATTCTTATTCAGTTTTATCGCGAATCTTATCAGCTCGACGAGCTTCAAGCGCGTTAAACCCAACGGTTTGCTTAAATTTCTGAAAGAGTTTTCAAATTCAGCTCCCTATCAAAACGAAATTGAATTATCATAAGAAATCAGATAAAAGTTTTCACCTCTACTCTCATGCATAAGAAAGACTTTATTTCGTCAACATTTGTCACAAGCGCTTTTACAAGTGGCGAACTTTCAGTACATTTCAAATGTTCTATAACTTCTGCTGCTATATATTAGTAGTAAATTAAAACTCTGTCCAAGGTTTGGAGGTACTCTGGTTCACATTGCTGGGATCTGGAGCGTTTGTAGTTGATTCTAAAGCCATATAATGAGCCATTATATTGCTGAGTATGGTTATCGCTGCGTTTCGAGAAGGAGAATGCTGGAGTGTTGGTTCATTGACGATTAAATTGAAAAATTACATCTGATCTCAAATATTCAAAGTATTTATCCATTGCAGATTGTCCCAGAAGGTGGCTCAAGATCTCAATCACTCCGTTCATTGAATTACGCTTTGATAGCATATCACATATGATAAAAGCAGAGCTATTTATCTCCTTCGTTAGGACAGATGCATGCATAAGAAGATCTGCACAAGAGAAGGCATTTTACTTCAAGGTCATTATGTTTTGAAAGTTTATCAATGACCAGATTGATTGTCTCTATTCTCTTGTCCTATAGCCATGATAGCCATGGATGAAAACCCATACTCTCAAATTTAAAACTTACGATATAAAGTGGTTCAACGAAATTGCTATGTTCGATAGTGAGTAGCTTTGCAAGAATCTCAGCAATTGATTTTCCAACGGTCTTATTGAGCATTTTCTTCAAAATTGCTGGCTTTCTTTCGTATATATACTTTATCAGCTAGAAATAATTTTTAGAGTTAACCATAATTCACACCTTCTATTACATCATTTAAGCGTTTGTCAATAAGGCTGTCCACAATCTTACAAAAATATCCCGCTGACGTCAGATTAACTATTCCTCCATGGTTTAAGTAACTGAACAGCGCGTCAAGAAAAATATCATCAAAAACTTCATTCTTTTCAAGTCTTTCCTCTTCAGCTGTGCATTGCATAGCCGTTTAGCTTGAGTGGTAAATAATTTGAAACACCTTTCAAATTTCCCTGCGAATTTTGCTCAACTTGATCGTCTTCAGTCGATCTATGACTTGCACCTTTTTTCCTGAAGAAAGTAGACGCTATCAAGCTGGAATCACAGCTAAGGATCTCTCCCGCCACGAATGGATATCTTTATAATTTGTCGAATAACACTCATGTAGATTAAAAAAATCAATCTAACTTGAAAACTTTCTTTTGATCGAAATTTATCTGGGTTTCTGGTTCAGGCTCTTCAATTGCATATTTTATCAATTGCATGAAGTTATCCTCTCTTATCAAGCTACAAAGTTGTCGGATGGCTTATTCATCGAGTTTGGAACTATGTTACAATTGGATTAGTTTCTGATTGCCTGCTCTGATCTCAGCTTGAAGACCTTCCTCATCAAGCAAATCATCGAGTTCAAAGTTTTCTTGGTTTAGTAGCTCTTGTATCGCTACGGTGGCATACATGCCAATCATCGGAGTTCTTCGCAGAAAATTTTATTGCTGAAAATTTTTTTCTGTGATTAATATTCGAAATGCGTACTTTAGTTAGTCTTTCGAATAAACATACTGAATTAACGTATTCATTATCAAGAAATCGTAATAGAAGGCTCATACCCAGTAGTAATCTCGATTAGAGATGAAGTATGCATTAATTTTTGAATCCCTTTGTCTCTTCTTAATCACGTATACCCTGTCAGATGGTTGCCATTGACGTCCCGCTGGTAACTTCGTGTTTGTGTCGAGCAAGATAATTAGTTAATTTAGATTACTCTATAGTTGTTTGAATTTAAATTAATTAAAGAGAATATGTCATACGCAGATGCTTTCGTTAATCGGAAAAGAGAAAGCTTTTCCAAGCTCCAGCACCACCAAGATTATCTGAGCAAACTCATCAAAGACTTCAATCTGCAGATTGAAGACGATAAGCCAGGTTTGTTGCCGCATTTGATCTCCAGCTAATTTTAACTAGATGGATTTGATACTTTTCAAAATACTTTTCAAACTTTCAAAAAGAAGGACACTCCCGAGAAACCTGAAACAGCAAGGCCCATTGAGGTATTTACAACATGCTATTGCCCAGCTAATTGTATCAGAGCAATGCTCCAGGAAGTCCAGGCATCTTGAGTGATGTGGCAAAGATTATAGAAAAAACCAAGAATCGCTACCGAGATTGGAACGCAGTTGAGCAACAGTTCTTGCAAACGAATAAGCCTCAACCGAAGAAGGTGGATAACACAGAACAGCTAAAGGAGGCCGATGATCTGATTTCAAAAATAAAAAATAGGTAATTCGTTTGTTGGCCAAGGGTATTTAGCTGCTGTTAGATTATTCTCAGTAGAAGAAGATGAGGATCCCGAACCAAAAGCAGCAGAGTCAACAGCAGTTTCAACAAGTACGCCTTCCAAGAAGAATGCTAATTACCTACTCTCTTAGATGTGTCAAAAGCGTCCTTTGACTTGCTCAAGGTCAGCGAATGCGTTTCTGTAGACGTTAGTGAAGCGACAAATCGAAAGCCTGAGGAAAGCACAAAAAATCAAACCGACCTTGAGCATTCTACCGAAGTCAGTCACTTCACTACCGAGCGCAAGTCAGTTAAAAGCGAGGAAAATGCGAAGAAGCCCATCAGCGTTGCTGCAGAAACGCAAGATCCTATTGAGAGAATAAACCAAGCCCTGGGCAAATCGCAACTCAAGCCAGCTAACAAGAAGTCTGAGGTGTCAGAGAAAAGAGAAGTACTAAAGGAGATTCAAAATAATTTGCCCATTGAATCAAATTCATCGAAAAAATCCGAAGCAAATTCATCAAAGATATCAGAAGCGCCAAGCACTACTAAGAAGAAGCCGATTGGTGAAAATCTCCCTAATCTTGGTGCTCAGCGAAAAATGATGCAATCACAGTTTAAAGAGAGATTCGCTCAATTAAAACACCATTATAAAGCGGAGATTAAAGTGGAGATGCCTCCCACCAGCACCACTAGCAAAAAATCAATCAACGCGGGAGATCGCAGCTTTCAAAGAGAAAATGAAGCAGATGTGACCAGAGTGCAGACTGGAAAGCTAAGCTTTAAGGATGAAGAGAGAATGGCTGAGGAAAGCTTAGAAGTGAGCCAGAGTAGTATGATTGAGGAGAAAGAAGAGGAGGAAAAGGTGCGATCTGAAATGAAGCGACCACCGTCTCTGCCAAAAACAATAGATCGCTATGATAATTTAAGTAATTAGGAATAGACTTGTCAGAATTTAATGATTTGAATAGGAATAGATCTGTTAGATGAATCATACGTGAAAAAGAGACTACAAGGAGAAATTGCGAGCACGCCACATGATCAACAGAATTTGTTTATAACACCGTTGAAGAATGTCTCAAATTTTGAAGAGAATTCAGAGCTTAACTACAGCCACTCCTTGCAAGAGGCATCGTTTCTGTTGACCGATGTAGCGAAGCACAGAGGTACAATTTTCGGGAGTTTCGATTGGTTAAAAGTCATTGTGAAAAGTACAAAAGAAGAGTAATAAGATAGAGGATTATGAATTGACCGATCAAGATAAGAAGGTATTAGAGGAGCGTTTTCAGTCGGATCTAGAGCTTCAAAAGCTACTTAAAAAGCGTGTGTTCGTTCAAAATAAGCTTGAGTAAGTATTATCTCCTTCGGAGCTCAATAAATTTATTTTATAGAGCCCTTCGCCTGCAAAGAAAATAAGCGCTAATTGCTCATAAATGTCTTAAAGGTTACAGGTCGATTGATGTTAACTGTGGTGATATTCTATTGATATCCTTAAAGAAATGGTTGTGTTTTTTTTTCCTTATTTTTTTGTTACAATTATGAAAAAGTTAGATGTATTGAATGTTTAGATAATTTCAATAAACTCTGTATCTTGAAGAAATCTTGTCTAAAAGCATCCGTTTCTGGTATGAAGGCTATTAATCAAGTTTCTAAGGTTTTGAGAATCATATATTTTTCCCCATTTATTCACGAGATTAAATTCATATACTGCCGAAATGAAATCATCAACGGCAAAATTTCACAATACGGAATATTGCTAGCTCGTATTAAGAATCTTTCGAGCTAATTGAATTTTTTTCAGAGTTATCAAATTCTTTAAGTAAGAAAGTCATTTGAGAGTCGACAGTGATCCATTATAAGGAATTTTCTAGGCTATTCGAGAGTTTTGTTGCTTGTGATTTAGAGTTACTCTGCGATGTTTAACAAAGTCCAAACTCCCTTTAGAATACAGTACTTCCATTTTGATAAATTTTTTTCTGGAAAAGCTCAGTTAACAGAAGTTCGTAAAGCAGCAAAGCCAGATTGTTACAACTTAAGAATAACCAGTGTAACTTAGACTGAGAGTAGCTGCTAGCATTGGGGGATTAGAAAATAGGTCTCAAAATAATCTGATTTTCGCGATAATCACCTCTTCATAGACTTATTTAGCTATTTTCTAAAAATTTATGTCCTTTTTTTCGACATTAGCCTCATTTTCTTCTGATCCTACTTATCTCCTAACTTCGCAGAAATCATTATGTATTGGAAGTCTGGCGATTCACTGAATACGACAATCTGAACCTCATTTCTTCTTTGGATTTTGTAATGGGCATCTTTAACGTTACACAGCTCTAATAGCCACCTAATCTCCTTTACTACGTCGGAATAGACCTTGGAAAAATCATTTTTGGGCATCGAGGCTAAAAATAATGCTTAGTAATGAGGTTACCAGCTTTGTTTTGTTTTTGGTTCCCTTTCATTTTTTCTTTCTCTATGAACCCGATTATAATCACCTACTAATCTAATGGCCTATTGCTCGTGTGAAACCTACGAACTTCGGAGCTCTTTTTTCAATTCCCATTCTTGGAGAGTTCGTGATGTGGGTCCATTCCCACAGTACATTAACGAAATGCGATTATTTTAATTTCCTGGCTTTTTCCAATGTTCGATTAATCCAACAGCGAAATTATTCCTAACAAAACTGTTTTTAGTATTTTCAAAAGTTTTCTCTCTAATCTAATCCAGCTCTTTCTCAAAAATTTCTTAAAAGGCAATTTTAATTTCTTTTAATTACTTTTTCCGGAATTATTCAAATCATAGAAGCTGGTTTCCTGTGTTCCTAAAATATTCTGTATCATCCTTTTCTAATTTTATATCATACTTATCAGCCCTTCTCTCCTAACAGTGCTTCTTAAACCTTCTCTCAGAGGCAAGCAATGATCTCGAGCAGGAAATCGAACCTTTCCTAACGAAATTAAACACGGATGAAAAATTTTCTTTCTTTCAATATCGAATAACTCAATCAGCTTTTTGTGCAGATATAGCACTCGGAAGGCAGAATCTTCATTAAAATTGAGTTTTTGAGGCTGCGGTATTTGCTTAAGGTTTCCAAAACTAAGGTATTGGCTATCGTTTTCCTATATCTTCGATCAATCGAGAAGCAATAGGTGCATAGATTGAGAATTTTAAAAAAAGAAAAAGAGACAAATAAAAATTCAGCGCTGTCGCATTAAAAAAGAACGAATTAATAAAATTCTGAAAGCAATTCTTTCAAGTTTCCTTAGTTCGATGGTCGAAATTAACAATATTATTGAAACCCTTGACTCGATTCCAGAAAATTCAGATCTTTTATAATCACTTTCTAAATCAAAATCAAGCCTGATAGCCTTGTGTCACACATAGCAAAAATGCATCAAGCAAATCATTCCCAACATCAGAGTCCTCAACCCAATGAACCCGAGGTATCTGATAGCTATCTTCTCTCTTCTAACTTCTTTAGCAACAGCAGATCCCTTCCGAAACGAAAGATCTTGAATCAGGTGAGCTTTTCCTTGATAAACTTCTTAAGATCCCACTTCTCACTAGGTGTCTCTGAGCCTGACCTCCAAAAAAAACTGAAAACGGAAAATCCTTATCAAAACCTTATCTCAAAAGAGGATCAAGTCTCTTCTCAGGTCTTTCGATCGAGAGAGATCCATAAGAGACTGCAGGAAAAGGTATTCTTACAACTTTAGAGTTCCTTGTCTTTGTACTTTCTCAAAGGGATTTCCTAACATTTTAATTGTTAAGTTAGCCATTGTTTCAAGATTAAAATCTTGATAAAATATCTTTCCTTTGACAGTTTTCGTCAGTGAACTGAAAAAAGCGGATTTTTCATTAATTTATCCTCATCAAATACCTCAATTATTGTTCTTTCCTATTTTAATCTGTATCAAAGAAATCAGGCTGGAAACCCACCGAAGCCGAGCTCAATGTACTAAAGGAGAGCTACATAAGCGGTCCTTACCCCTCAAGAGAGGAGAAAGAGCGCTTACTGAAGCTTTTAGAAGAAAAGGGAGGAACAAAGGTGAACGTGAATAAACTTGGCCGATGGTTCCAGCGTCAAAGAGAACGTAACAGCAAAGCTGGTGACAATGAGATGAAAAAGCACACTTACAAGAAATTCGGCAAAGTTGAGCTTGAATTCCTGCAAGAGTGTTTCAATAAGGTAAAGATGAATATCATCCATTGTTAACGTATTATCGAAAAAGAGTACTTATCCGAAGAAGGAAGAGATGATGGAGATAGCCAATAAGCTAGGCTCAACTTTTTCGAAAATTGAGAACTGGTATAAGCATACTCGGAGAGCTATGGCGAGAAAGAACCTGCTTTCGTTGAAGGTAACAAATAATTCTTCTTGGCAAGAATAAAGGTCTATAATTCATAAATAGATGAAGAAATATTTTAAGAAGAATGAACTCGAGTACCTGATTAAATGCTTCTCCATGTTCCCACGACCAACGAAGGAAAAATATCAAGAGATGTATATTTTTAAACAACTCCGATGATGATGAATGAACATAATTTTTCTTAGTGCGAAAACACTGAACTGTGACGAGGGACAAATCAAGACATGGTTTTCTAACCAAAGGAAGAAGAGAAAAAACTTTGCTAAAAGAAATGGGTAAAGATGAGAACTTACAAGGTATCTTACGTTTTCTCAGGCTCTCTGATAGTGTGGACCAAATGAGCGCAGGAAATCTTCTCCTTCTGAATTTGTCAATGACTGAAAACCCGAATACTTTCTCGGAAAGCAAAATTGCCGTCGGAGGACCTCAACAAAATGAGGCTCAAGGCGATAAAAGAGCTACGAATGGAACCTCCAAGACTATTAATGCTTCATACACGATCACAACGTCCCATACAGCCATTCCTATGCTTACTACTGGGGCAATTCCAATGACTGGAGCGCCCAAATACATCGGACCTTCAACTCACACTTCCATTTCGCTTCCTACTAGCCAGATGATTCCCATCGCCCCTAACGGAATGTTTCCAATCACAACGAATGAAACTCTTCAGTATCAATCGAACGGAAGTGTCCCTATTTCCACGATGATACCAAACCAAGGGACGCTAATGCAAACGAATGGGTTTCCAATTTTTACTCAGGCCCCGACCACAATCCCTCAACATGTACATCACCAACCACAGTTCCAACAATTAAGAGAGCGTCATAACATTCACCATCATCATCAGAACCCTATTCAACAGATTAGAAAAAATGAACCTTCTCAAGCTCAAAGCTCCAATAATCTCCCTCCACAATTTCATATGATTCCGTTAAATCAGTCACTCCCTCAATATAATAATCCTCTCTTAAGAAACGACTCACAGAAAGAGCTACCTCAGATAAGAGACACACAAAGCTCGAAATTTCACCTCGAAAATGGAATCCCAAATTTCGCAAAGTCGCCTCAGCAAGCCCATGGTAGAGGATCTAATTCCTCGAACGAGTTTGCCTCAAATGAAAGTGTTGAACCTCAGGCCTCCAATAGAAATTTGATACAAGAAACGAATGGAAATTTCTCGATAAAGAGCATTGTTAACCTAGTGCAGCCACCAGGGAGTACAAGCGACATATCTGGGAGCAAAAATAACAGTTCAAGCAACTCCTCAAGTACTCACAGCCACCAACGGCATCAACATAACCATAAAAACACGAATTCTCACCAAATAAGTGGGACTCATCGTGTCAGCGATCCTCAATCAGGAAATACTGTTCATCAAGTTAATGCAGCTACTCAAGGGTGGATCTATCAACCTCAAGGTGGAACAATGTACATACCCATCGCACAGCCGTTTGCTTCGACTCCCACAATGATAAGTAGTCAGCCTCAAGTCTCATACTACTTCACTGTGGCGCCTTCGTGGCAGAACAGCGGCTTAAACTATGGGCCGACGTATCAGAACAACAGTTATATTTATAACAATTCAACCACTTACGCGAATTATAACAACGGGCATCCAACCCAGTCCAATGCTGGGTTTAACTCAGGTACTGTGTTACCGTATGCAGTGAATATGTTCACTGGGCAACCCACACAGACTCAATCTTCGTTCGAAAACGCAGAGCAGCAAATCACATTGCAACAGAGGGGGAGCACTACGTCGGAATCACCGACGCCAACTCAAATAAAAAGCAATGGAAATTAAAGTTGTTCATTTAGAGACAAAGACTTGGAGGATAATTTTAGCTTGTACATTTATTCGTCCTGCTTGCTTGAGCTATCGAAATCAGCACACATATCGTGTGAGATAATATGTATTGTAGGTAGCTCTACACACAGTGGATTGTTTATCTTAATTAACGAGTCTTATTGTAAGATTGAATTGCTTTTTTTATATGCTTTTTAAGCTTACTGTAGTGCAAAGGCTCATGGCACTTCATCAGTGTATGAAGATGGAGTAAAATTATATTTCATGCAAGGTAAGCAGATACAAATCCTTAGTGATTAAGTGATGACTCTGATTGGCATTGTTTCAAGCAGAGTCCAGTGAGACAATTCCCGATTCCTTCTCATTCGATTGATAGCATTCAGTTCAACGATGTGCAAAAAACATTATTGGGGCTGGACCATAAATTACATCTTTCAGAGAAATTCTCTACTGATGCTTGAAAACGAAGGGAGCAGCTACTTTAGCAAACTGATTCAGATTCTTGCATTATTTACGATTGTTCAGCAAAAAACATTATTAAAACACAATTTTAAGACACCTCTCAGAGTTTTCCTCATGTCACAGAAAGGAAAATATTCAAACATACCTTTGCTTTCAAAAATGCATTTTGTTGTTTTGACCTCACTTTATCAGCTTCCGTTTACACAATATATGAAACAAATCACCATGCTTCCCGTTACGATAACCACAGTTCGTTGATTATATTCCTGTTGTGCTAAGAAAGAGTTCGTGGGGTATTTGTTTTATTGGAAGTTTCTATTACTGATATCCAGTAGCATCCGAAGGATTCGATCCACAGTCATCTTGATAATGTTAAGAATTAGAATTACTTGCGAAATGTTAATCCAATCAACTGCAACAGTAAAAAACTCTGAAGAGATGTTCTGAGAAGTTTTTTCTCAATAATTCTAAAGAAGAACACACTCGAAGGAATTTGCTAGTTTTATACTAAAATTAAAATAACTCCCAAGAGGCCTGCAATAAAGAGAATTTTATACATAAAACCCATTAAGAATTCCTGTCACTTTATTCAACCATTTCTTCGATATTTTTGAGTAGTTACAAGAAAAAATAGGTACTTCAATTTTGATGATTCATTATCATTCCAAATTCATTAGACGTCTGTTCTGCTTATAGAGACGCCGGGAGCTTATGATCTTCATACCGAGACAATAGATTAGGTTTAGATTGATCAATTGGCATATTGGATTCTAAGGGATAGTCTAAACTCTTAATTTGAGCTCTTTAGGCCAGCCAGCAATAATGTAAATAAGCAAGATTCATATAAAGCAAATTGTTAAATAGTCAATATTCAACCAATGGCACACATCAGTATGTCATATATATATAGATCCTTCGCTCCGGTAACTGCAGTCTTCAGTGGAACGCTGGAGATACCATTAAAAATAAGTTAAATGCCTTCAACGTAAACAGAAAAAATATGTATTTCTCTGTACCAGACTAACTACCCAAGCCCTATCAAGGTTCTTTAATCGTAGTCAACAAAATGATCCTGTAATAACCCAATTTGTTTTCAGGAAATGATTATTTTACAGGAATAAATTACGAGTGATTTTACTGCCTTAATAGAAAATTGGGTAATTTCTTTTTTTGGGCTGACCAGTCCAGTAGAAATCAAAATCAAAACTCTTCCAACAATTAATTCAACGGTCAAAAATATCAAGTGACGTAAAGACTGTGCGTGACAAGCGCTTTTGCGAATGAAAAGCCTCAAGAGTCAGAAAGACCTAAAAGGAGGTATAAGCTCTAGAGATATAACACTGAATTAAAAAGAGTAGTCAGATCATAGATTCTTATTAGCTGTAATGATAAGTGGTGCCGCAATCATATTCTTTATAAATTGGTCGGGCTGAACTATATACTAGTCCGATTTTTTGACAGTGGAGTGATGACTTAGATCTTGGCCTGCTAACTTACAGCTAACAGCCGTAAAATTATGTTGTCCATTCCCATTTGCCTCAGTAATTAATCTCTGACGCTAAATACTAATCATTTACGAGAGACGCAGTTCTAATTTACGAACTCAAATTCGCTTTTTTAATGAGGAAATGCCTCTCCATGGCCTCCTCTGATCAATTTCACAAGGCCCATTCGGAATTCAGGCTGCTAAGCACCGATATCATGAGACTATCTAAAGAAAATTGAAAGGATAAAATCAAATCAGAGCGTAATCCATCGATGCTGATAGCGAACATCAAAACTTCTTCATAGGCAAGCATTTAATGGAATTTTACGCTTTAGATGGAGAGAAGCTCGAGTCCTGACATATTTCTGAACGTTAATAATTTCGTCAGCAATCTTCTAATTTGATGAGGCCTCACATCCAAAAATTTTTAATTTGTTCCAGTAAATAGGAGTTTAAATACTACGTCATGGAGTGGGTTTATAAAAAACTTTCTTTGATTATTTGTTATCGTTTGGCCCAAAGCAAAGATAAAAAGAGAACAAAAATGAGCAACTTTACGCCTCTTATGAGATCCAAGAGCGATGGTTATCCTTCGGCAGGAATATACTGCCCGACTCCAATCAGAAGAAACGATGTTGCCATGCTAAATCAGGTTTGCGAACTGAACAATTGTCAACATCTGACCAAGTCCTCTCGATTTGATAACACCTCAAATCCTTATTTCCTAAGGAAATTTCCAAGTCATGGGCCATTTGATACTCATTCCAAAGACTTTCATAATGCCCAAGATTGCACCATTGAAGAGAACTCAAGCGATGGCAGTCTCTTTAACTTTGGGACTCAAGGAGCTTTCGTCAGAGAAATACCTACGCGAGCTGCTAATCCCGTAATACATGATCCACGGTTCGAGAAAGCTAATTTACCTCACCAAGAATTCATGGATTCCTTGAACACCAGATTCTAAGCGTTCAAGGGAAAGTTTTTACTGTACAATTATCAAGGTCCTTCCTTTCTAGATTTTCCAATTGTTGCGGAGTTCTTAATGCAATGCAGAGGGTGAGAAATTCTTGAGGGAGGAGGTCATCAAAATTAATTCGATGTCAATGGGATTATCTGTTTAAAATAATTCATGGAGATCTGTGTACCTTGAATAACTAGAAAAAATTTAATAAACATTCTCTGGTTATTTTTTGTGAAATTATTGGATATGTTTTGAGTTGTGTTTGATTTTATAATTATATTGTGAATAAACCTGTTACTTTTTCCACCTTTGTGGTTGCTGTATCATATTTTGACAAATATTTTATGTGTCTCTCTGTGCCGCGTGTGATGGGAAGGGGAGGTATTTATTTGCGAGTTTTTTATGTTTATAGTTTTTCACTTAAATCAAATTAAATTGTATTGTGGTTTTTTGTTTGTTTTTTTTAATCCTCAATATAATACCAAAAAACAGCATTGTTTTACTTTCCGACTGGCCAAGGCAAGAGAAGATAGAATTGAGAAATGAAGAGAAAGTAGTTTGCTGGACTTGCTCTTTTTTTAATAAGTAGTGACATTATTTCGTCTGTGAGAATTGGAACATTTCTTTAAGGTGATAAGCAAGCAGAGAGCTTCAATAAACAAAATGTGCTATTGATAATGCTTCAAATTTAGAAACAAATTTTTAGCCTTATAGTTTCAAACCTCGAAGCTCATAATTAATTATTCCAAGTCTTTGTAGTGAATTGAGCGAATCACAGTATTACACTCAAAAACCTTCAGTGTTAATAAAAAAAAATGATAGATAAGATAAGCAACCTACATTGAGGTTTTTTCTGACTCGACTTATTATAATTCCCATTAAGAATTTTTTCATGATTCAAGAGACAAAAACGCTGATCTAGTCTCTTGAGATGTTCTATAATTTCCATTATTTCTTTCAAGTGACTCCAGATATTACATCTGATAAAGGGAATAGCTAACAAATTGTATCACCAACTAATCTATCTAACAACAAAAAACGAAGCAGTTCTAATCACTATAAGTTACAGAAAAGGACACGAAATGGTTTGGCCTTGCCTTGCTGTTATCGTAAATTTTTCTACTATTGATTAGACTTCCTACTCTTAGAAAGTTAACGCCCTTCGTTTCTCAAATTAAACTCTTAGCTCGAGAGAATAGGACATGTTACCTACTGAGAAATAAAAGAAAAGTCGATCTTATCAACTTCTCTTTGTTCTTTGTAATTTTGGCAAACATATCTGCTACTTCACACAGTTTCTACATCGATCAGCTTTGAAGAAAAACTTGCTGCACTACCGAGATATAAAGTACAGTATCTTTTTGGAAGTTTAAAGATTGAACTTCTTATAACTCGCTTTTGCTTGAGTCGAAGCTCATTAAAAACAATTAATGATTTTAATTAATAATACCGCTTTGTCCACTTTTCATAACTACCAAAGATTTCCGGAAACGCGCTCGCATTTTGTTGTAGATAACCAGTCAATTATTGGAACCTTTTATTCTCTGAAATAGCGTTTGAACGCCTCCTGTATGATTTTCGAATGCGGATAACAATCGAAAGGTTCCTTGAATGAATCTAAGCTTTCGATTGTACCTTATCAAGTCTCCAAAGTGCTTCTAATCTCTGCACATTCTAAAGCATTTGTTAACGTTATTTATATCTGAAGAGATGAAGTCTAATTTGCTTTTCTGATTTCCGATATACGAAAAAATCTTATTAAATTGACTTATTATGAAGTCTGAAAAAATGGACCCATTTGCTGTTCACTTTGTTAACAAAATGTTTGACGAAGGGAAAATTCCATTGGTTTCAGCTTAATTTGATGCGCAGTGAGACAATACCTGCGGTGCAGAACAAAGATTGTGGTTATTGAAAGCAAAGATTCTCAAATTCAAAAAATTGTTTCCCAAAAATTTAAATAAGATAGAATAATCTTACCTCACTACTTTTCAATTCTTATAGAAGCCCTTCCTGGAGCAACTTGCATATACACTCGTTCTGACGTTACGTCAAAGTTGAGACCGCTCAAATTAATTATAAGCTGTTAGACTCATTGGAATTACTTTATTAAAATCCCCTTTAATTTTCCAAATCAGAACTATATGAAATCCTTACTATTCATCTTCGCGCTTTTCTTCGCTTTAGCTCCTCTTCCAGGTAATGCCACTACCCAAATCGTATTTCTCATAGTTCCTCTTCTACCTAGGAAGGACTTGCGGCGAAAATTATTACATTCCAACGTCTTGTGCTTCAGGTCCAAGCAATAATCCAGCAAAATTTGAGACTTGGCAAGTGGACATCGACGCCTTCAATAATGCGATTACCCTCAGCAACCCCAACAGCCCGACGAGTCGTGTGCTATACGGCGCTTACGGCAGCTCGACGAATCTCTACTATGTTGTAATGGTCTCCGGAGGAGGATCATTCACCGTTGATCAAGACATCAGCTTCCTCCAACAAAAATGGACAAACGCGTCCGTCTCATTCACTTCAGACTCAGCGACAGTCGCGAATACCGGCACGAATATGTTCATTGTCGGCGACAGCATTGATACTACCCAAGTAAACAGCTTCCAAATTACCCTCAGCAGCTTTGGAGGCTCGATTTGCTTCGGAATAATGGACATCTCGGATCTCACGACCTTCAGTGTCAATAGTGGGAGCTTTGCAGCAGGCACGTTTGGTGCCTGCGCGGATTCTGGCACCGGAAGCAATTATCAAGTGACTTTTAAATGTCCTTGCTTGGAGTGCGCTGCTGAATGTTCAAGTTGCTCGGGACCATTGAAATCACAGTGTTCGCAATGCCGTCTTGGGTACTACCTCCAGCCCGATGGCGTGACCTGCGAGGCTACCTGCCCGGACGGGTACAATTCAGATATTCTGAGAGGCTACTGCTGCGATCAGTCCTGCGTCTCGTGCACTGGGCCGAATAATTATGAGTGCTCTCAATGTATTACCGGATATTTCCTTCAACCGAACGGCTCGGCCTGCGATTTGGCCTGTCCATTAACTCACACAGAAGACGAGCAGGATAATATCTGTTGTAATGCTGCTTGCGCAAGATGCTACAGTGCTAACGATACCTCCTGCTTCGAATGTAATCCCGGGTACTTTTTACAGCCGAATAGCCTCCAATGTCTCACAACCTGTCCAACCGGCTATTTTACAAACCCGGCTGCCAACAATTGCTCTGTCAATTGCGACGTCGCTTGCTCGGCTTGCTGGGGCGCTTCCAACAGCGAATGCTCCCAGTGCAGCATCGGTTATTTCCTCCAACCAGACAAAACCACCTGTCTACCTAGCTGCCCTTCTGGCTACACGCAAGACAGCATCAATCGCAACTGCACGATCCCTTGTCATTCGACTTGTGAATACTGCACAGGCCCCAACAGCAATCAATGCACTTCGTGCCCAGTCGGCTCTTATTTGCAGCTTGACGGCTCCAGTTGCGACTTCAATTGCCCCAGTGGATATATCCCGAATGCTACTGCACGCATGTGCACTAATCCCTCCTGCGATTACACCTGCTCAGTTTGCACGGGGAGCGCTTCTACTTATAAGTGTCTGAGCTGCCTCCCAGGATATTTCCTCCAGCCAGACTACACTTGCGACACCTCCTGCCCTTTCGGGTACAGTCAAGACACAGCTAATAGAGTTTGCACATTAATCTGCGATATCTCCTGCGCAGTCTGCACGGGGTCGTCGAGCAATGAATGCTCAAGCTGCAATAATGGCTTCTTCCTCCAACCAAACGGAATGTCTTGCGACGGCGCTTGTCCTTCTGGCTACTCAAAGGACTCGATAAACAACCGTTGCTGTGATATCTCTTGCAATGTGTGCTCAGGACTGAAGAATTACGAGTGTACGAGCTGTACTACGGGATATTTCCTCGCGCCTAACGGAACTGCCTGCATCAAGCCTTGCCCAGAAGGTTATTGGGGGAATTCGAATGGAAATACCTGTACTCCTTGTCATTACTCATGTTTGGCGTGTCATGGAGATAGTAATCAGAATTGCTCGGCGTGCGCTGACGGGTTTGTGTTAAAGGATGGCTCGACTTGCATATATTCCACTGACGTCTCCACAATATTTCCCGCTATGCATCCAGCACAAGGACAGGCCGGCCCTGCAGCAATCGCTTTCGGAGCGCTTATGAAAATTGAAAACGTTATGGCGACGTTCTTGCCGCTGGTCTTGGCAGGCACGGGAAGCGTGTCGTATCTCGCTCTTAATTTCATCGGAGACTTGGAGCTGTTTAAGTTCATAAATGTGCCTTATCCTGACAATTACAACAATTTCTCTCAAGCGATGAATTCGAGGCTTATCCCCAGCTTTCTCTCCTATACCTACGATCACTCAAGCCTTGCGTTCGTGAACGTTGGTAATTTTGGAGTAATGAAAGCGTCAGGAGTGTTTTTCGATAACGCGGGCTCGCAAATTAACAAGTTTTTGCTTGTTCTTTGTACATCACTTCTTCTCTTGG
>ENA-UOTX01001110-UOTX01001110.1-compost-metagenome-genome-assembly--contig:-NODE-1110-length-22384-cov-12.190478_pt1 | contig 22384 bp, 16 predicted proteins | sample MGYA00238143_ERZ746982 | MGnify/ENA primary metagenome ERZ746982 (study PRJEB28758, sample SAMN06268862) | compost metagenome | isolation source: single cell | place: USA: California, Emeryville, Joint... | reverse complement strand
TTCTTCATGTTCAAACGGAAGATGTATTTGTTGGTGCTCACATCAGATATTACACAAGCACTGTATCGGTCAAGTGTCCCCGTACGTTCTCCTGTAGGATCGAAATCAAGTCCAGTTATAGAGTTCTCTACGTGTGAAAGCAGGAAATAAGGCCAAGTAATGAAAATAATTCATTTATTACCTTCCCTAAGATTATAATATTGCCAGTTCCATTTCGATTTTCGGGCAAGTTTTACAATACTCTCGTTCTTAGTTGTGACAACATTATAGAGATGGTAGGTCACCTTGCCTCCAATCGAGATCGCGCCAAGGACGTTTCGTCGGGGATTATAGGTCACATCTCCTTGACCGGTATCTTGCAAAGGATAGCTATTAGAAAGCTGTTAATAATAATAATTTTACCGCCAGAGACTTCTTCAAATGAATATATTTTCTTAGCCTGCCCTTTTCGTGAGACATCAAAAGCTTCTAAATTGGCAGCTAGGTCGCCGTCATGGTTCACGGCAACGAGAAGTTGCGTATTAGGGATCTCTTTTAGCCGCATCCAATTGTGCCCTGAGAAAAATAAGATCGCATCTTAATTAAATAAATAAAAGCTAAAAAGTACCGAACGTGCTGAGTTGCACTCCACGGAAGGTAGTAAACTCTTTCTGCGTTTCAAGTTCAACGATCTTAATCTCATTGGTCTGCAGTGAAGACCATGCGAGTAATTTTGGAGTTGCTTCTGCTATTCAAAATTAATGAAGTAATTCTCAGATTGACTTGAGAAGAAAATATCTCATGAAGAGAGAGGAATGACATGGGTAGAAACCCTACCGGTGATCTTCATTGAATTTTTCAACGATTCCTCCTGTTTCTCATCTTTTGATTGTGTTGTTTCTTCAAGAACTGAATTTACTGGATCTGAAACGTCTTCTCCTTTAGTCCTACAAGAGTTTGGAGTTTTGTTGATGTTGAGGGAGACGGTATACTTCTTATTTCCTTGATTATCGTTTGTTAGGAGCATTTTTGGTGCTTTTGACTTTTTGATTTTGAGAACTGGAATAAATTTTGTTATTTATGTAATCGATCATTCATCTCAAGATTGAATTAATTAATGATCTGGAATCCTAATTAGGATTTTCAATTAGTATTTGTAATTTAGGTGCAAATTCGCAATCTTTTTTGAAACCAAAATCTGTGCATGTTGATCTTGCGATTTTTCACTTGAAAGCGAGTTAAGTGCCGTCAAATCTAGAGGCCCTCTCAGATAATTCTTCCGAATCAAATAATAACTCAGATAAAATACCAAGAGAATTTCGAGACAGATTATTAACTGATAATAGATTGTTTCTTTGCAATCTATGTGACTAAAGTCCTTTGCAAGCACTCCAGATATCAGCTAATATATGGATTTCATGATTTTGTTTATTGACGAGAAAGATATGACGAATTCCTGTTCTACAAATTCAAGCAATCATCTTTTTCGATCAATAATTGTTCTATATAGTACTTTCCCAATCTCGAATTACAATCTATGAATTAAGAGAATTTTGATTCTCTGATAAAGTAAACTCTCTCGATCTGAGTGCTTGACAATAGAAAAAAGAAATTAAACCGAATAAGTCTTCTCGAATTTTTCCCTTCTTCTTTAAATTGAGGAAATACGAAATCTTATCAATGCAAAGTATCTGTGATAATACACGCGCTACTTTCATTTTCTAAGAAAAGATTCTGTAATGCTAGTTTCAAAGCATAATAATTCCTTATGCATCGAAATTAAAAATTCCCACAGCATTGAAAATGTAGATGTGCCTGTGGGATCTCACTCTCGAGTTATTATCGTTACGCGAGGTTCGATTCAAAAAAATCGTAATGAAAGAGAGAGCAGAAGCAAGAAAAAATTGCGTGAAACTTTTTGATGAAAATAAATCTGTTGCTTTGGGTACCTCTTGCCCCAGGCAACCTCCCGTTTCATTATGTATACTCTACTCTCTCCGAGAAAACACGGAAAATAAATTGGAAAAAAAATAAGCAATGAATTTTTTTCGAACTGCTATGTCCTGAGTTGGCCCAATATTTGAAAACTAAACTGGGCACTATTAACACTGAGAAAATTCCTATTGTTGTTTTTTATCAGGCCTAATGTAATTCTTTTTTTATTCTTAGCAATTCTGTCTTAGAATAGATCATGTCATGAAATCCGTAGTTAGAAGAAAGACGAAAAATTGTAGCGACTATGAATTCAAACAGCACATCTATTCATTTCAAGCAATTTAAGAATGTTGCTTTTTCGTTTTCTTCCGTTTCCTTGTGGTTGGTTCCTGATTCATAAGAAGCAGACAGATGCAGCTCCGCCTAGCGATGAAATTATATTATATTTTATTTGGAAAGTGCGAATTTACTCCCATCTCGCGTAGTTTTAGTAGAAACTACTTTTCCAGCAGGGAAGTTCCATAAGGTAACTGAAGTATCATATGAGGCACTAGCGAGCATAGCTCCGTTTGGACTCCATCGGACAGAGCTAATATGAGCTGGAACGGATTTCGAATAGGGAGGGCACTTGAAGTTTTTGACGATTCTCGATGCTCGTCTATCAAATATTCTGACATATCCGTCTAAGCCACCTGTTGCCACCAAATTCCCATCTGTCGGACAGACATCAACCGCATATATTGCTATCCGAAACAAGCAATCAAATCAAAGGTACAATAACAAGAACAAAAGAGGCTTATCCCTTTAAAAAAAGAAACAGTACTGTTGCACTGTTGTTTATTGTTTTTTGTTTCAATAGATATAAGGAGGTATCAACAAAGATATATATAACCAGAAAGAGCTTGTAATTACTTTGGGTTAACTCGTCTTCAATTGGAACCGATTCCTTTAAAGCTAGGGCTTGCTTCTCAGCATCAAGAATATTCAGCTTATTCCTGGAATGTGTGATGTATAAGAAAGGGTCACAAATATTAGTGCTCCATTTACAGCAGGTACTAGCAACTAAACAAGGAGATTAGTGACGAATACCGTAAATGCGAATAACGACGATTATTAAGTTAAGAAAGAAGAACAATCAATTCCAGTGATAACAGAAGAGAAAGACGTTGAAAAAGTTGGAATGCTCAAAATCATAATTCTCAAGCATGGTACCTCTATTTGTTCCCGAATTCACATGAAAGCGATAGTCGTTGGTGTTCACATCTGATATTAAGTACGTATTATCCATGTCTTCGGTAGCCATGAGCTCGCCACCAGGGTGGAAATCAAATCCAGTTATCATGTTTTCTATAAATGTGAGCGGTAGTGAGTCATTCAACATGTCGAAAATTTATCAATTACTCTCGAGAGTGGAGTGCTTCTCATGCCATCTCGATTTTCGGATGAGTTTTACAGCATCATCGACTCTAGACGTATCGATTTGATAAAGGTGGTACGCTATTTTCCCGCTAACAGAGATTGCACCGAGAAAGCCTCTTTTTGAATTAAAAGCTAAATCTCCAATATCTAGAGGGAAAGATAAATATTAAGGATTCAATGCGACGATATTTACTTCCTGGAATTTCCTCAAATGAAAATATCCTTTTCACTTGCTTTTTCTTTGCGTTGACACCGAATACTTTTAGATTAGCAGTGTCATCATGGTTTGCAGAAACGAGCAGGCCTGAATTTGGAATCTCTTTTATAGCTGGAAAGTTTATATCAAGAGCTGCACAGATAATTATTAAAATGGGAAATATCATATATACCTCCTCTATTTGTGAGTTTCACTCCATCAAAGTGCGCAAATTCTTCTTTGGCTTTCAGGTCAAAGAGGCTGATCTCGTTATTCTTATTAGAGCACCATGCAAGCAGATTCAAAGAGGTGTTTTCTAAGTAAGTTCAAGTATGTTGAGGAAATTAAAAGATGGAAAAGAATCAATCTTCGAAGGTACAACAAAAAAAAAGTGGAGAGATCTTGAGATCTGTGTTGATTGAGAAGCATCCTACCAGTTAAATCATTTTCTGGTTTCTGGTTTCTTTGTTTTGATAAGTGAGCGCCCATTTTTCTTGTTTTCTTGATTAATTTATCGAGTTGAATTAACAAATAAAATAAACTGAAAGATGTCTGAACTTAACTCAATTAATTAAACCGCTTGCTTAGGTCAAAACTCAGCGCATCTACTTTTTTAGATCCAAACTTGAACTGCCAATGCCCGTAAATCCAATATAATATCTTTCGATCTAATTGAGAATTCCAAGCAAGCACGTTGTAAAGTTAGAGTCAGACATTTTCCTACAATAACAAAGCCCTTATAAGCCTAAAATTACTTATCATTACTCTTCTAATAATTATTTTCTCCTTTAGTAACTGGCCTTGGAGATGTAACCTATAAAAGAGGTTTCCTTGATACAATCTGTGGCAGGAAAATATCTTATCATCAGTATCATTTCAAATGATTATATTATTTATTTCTAAGAATACAGATGTAATAAGAAAGTTATTGTGCAGAAGGCTTCAATAATAGAAGGAATCTTTAAGCTTTTGTTGTTACCAAATTCAAGCGAATGAGTTACTCGTGACGTTGATAAAGAAGAATAGAATTCAACTAAATTATTCACACTAATTTCCTATTCGAAGAAAGGCAACGTAATGAGTTCGGAGCAAAATCTCCGGGCTCAATATGCACATCCAAAGACTCTTTGTAGATTCTAAGATGAATATCGATTTGGCAGGAACCGTCCATTGTCATGGGTGCTTCTATATGGAATTTCTATTCTTTATTTAACAAAAGATTTCCCAGTTATGGTTGAAATTAAATGAATTTTGGTGATACGACAATCGTATTATTCATTCGCAAAGAGTAACTTTGGCGGATATCTATGCAATAATTTATCTTGTGATATGCATACTATGACTTGAGAAAAAAACCGACAAGATATTTTATAAGGAAAAAAATCATTGTAAATGATTATGACGAGAAAAATGATGAATATAGGGAGCATAATACCAATGATAATTACTGATGGTTTAATTGGGAAATCGCTCTGCAATTTCCTTTGCGATTGCTTTAATTCCTCATTGACGGGATTGGATAAATCTACTTTTTCCTAATTTTTTTGAAGGATTTATTGTGTTTTTTGTTCACTTTCTTGTTCTTAGATTTGAGTATTAATAAATTTTAATCTTGTTATTCTGAAGGAATGAATTAACTTTCTAACGTCTGAATTTATTAACTCTGAGGCCGTGTTTAATTACGTGAACAGGCCAGAAACCAGATATTATTAACGGTCACTAACTTTTTTAGTCGGGGGGGAGGGGGGCTGAGAAACAAAATTTTTTGAAACCGTCCACCTCTTTTATGTTTTCGACTCGGAAATCGATGCTGAGCAACTAAAAGGAGTGCTAGCATTCTGATCGCGTTTTTACTTGAGAGATAGTTCTCATGATGAGCATATGAATTCACCAAAATATGCTAAAATCTCTATTTCTTTGGAATAACTAATATTTAGTTTGATTCTGGTCACTTGCATTAACAAAGACAACTTAACTAGAAATTTTAATGCTTAGCACTGAAGAGTTTCTGAGGTTTGATAAAATCGTTTTTGCTTCAGAGTTAACCTTAAACAGTACCTTATCAAATTCACGTGTACATGAGCTTGGCTGAATAATTAAAATTTTATTTTCGCACTCTGTAATTAACAAGGAATGCTCCCTCAAAACGAAAGAAATAACAGTCAGAGATCAGACCCTGAAGAGTCAAAAAGCAAAAGAAACGCATCACGAGATGATTTACTTAGCAACTCTATAAAAGCTGGTACCAATACTTTAATTCACTCATTTAATGAGATTCACATTTCCACAACTCTCTAACCTCTTATTCTGGTCTCAATTTGGATAGGAGAGATAGTTCTTGCATCTCCAACCCTACTTGCCTGGTCCTCAAGCAAGAATAATAAGATTCGTATCGTTGGAATTGAATCGAAAACAGAGTTTGCTAACTTTGATGGAGTTCAACCCAACATCAATGGTATTTTTAAACCTATCATATTTTGTTCTAGCCTGTCACGATCCACTAAGCAAAATGCGATCGGACTCACGTGCAAGAGGTTGCTAACACAGGACTCTTAGTTTCTCTTTATAACAATGGCACATCCGCAAATCTTGAAGTATTTGATGTCTCACGGAAAGGGCAAGTGAGGAAAACATATTCATTTGTGGAGGTCTCTGGAGGTAGATTCTTCGTTAAAGTCCATCTCATAATCATTTTTAGATACAGGTTATGGAGGTGTGACCTATAATTCAAGAAGAGGTTTTCTTTGTACAATGCCTGTTACAGGACTGCTAGCTTACCATCTTTACAATTTCACCACTTCGAAGACTGGCAATACTGTAAATCTCATCCGGAAATCTAAATGGCACTCCCAACATGATCTTGGATGGGGTATTTTAATAAATTGTTTTCCAGTACAGGCTTATTTAACGGATTTGCTTCTAGGAAATACCATCACTAGCCTTGACCTCAATCCGAGTGGAGAGACTGTAGCAACCCTCGACTGTTATGGAAGATGCGTCTTATCAGATGTGAACACTCACAATTATAGCTTCCATCTGGACATTGAGCCGAGTAATCCTATTTTTGATGGTGAGCAAAATTTTTCAATATCTCTAATTTTCAACGTCCTCGTTACCTCCTACCGTGATCAGATGTATCTGTTCGCCTTCTTATATTAATAGTTCTTCGCACATTAAAACTTTTTGTATTTTCATAATTATTCTTTAGTTTGGAGCCATTGCAAATGGAGCATAAATACTGACGAACCCTTACTATTTATTAAGTATCGTTTGTCAAGACTCAATCTCCTAGATATTGAGAAGAAAACACTCATCTTGAAGAATCCGATTCAGTTTGAATCTGAGTGTAAATGCAGCAAATTCTTGTTTTACTTCTTCTCCTTTGGATTTTTTGCTGAATATGCGATTCAATTTCCAAACAATTAAAGAGAGAGCAATGTTGTCTCTTTCAAAGGGGAAAAAGTGACCTGCTGAATTCAATTCTATGTTTTGCATATACCTTCATAAACCTTGTTTCTAGTAGCCCACTCTACGTGCTGGATTGATGTTTGCCAAAGCAATGGAAACTTAGTGGCTTCTTGCGGTACTCAGAAAGATGTGAAGATTTTTGACAAACGAGAAATAAAAATTGTCCAAACTTTCGATGGCATTCACAGAGGTGATACTAATAATTTGATTTGTTAATGAAATTATTTCTCACGCCTGAATTATTGTTTTCTAGCTCAGATCAATTGTGTGAGATGGAGTCCAAGCGGTGATATGCTTGCAACCGCTTCAAAGGATAAGACAATCGCACTATTGGACTTCAAGACTGGAAAAACGTTTTATCATGGACAAACTTCAGATAACAGTAACTTTCTAAGCCTAATCAACAAGACCTATTCTTATGTTTTTTGAGGTTCTGCTATGTCTGTCTGCTTCATTTGAGAAAAATCAAACTTAAGTATCACGTTAAAAGAAGGCGACACAGAAATTTTTAGAGAATAAATATTGATGATGATGATTAATTTTGAGAATTATTTCCGTAAGTATATCCTATCCTATTCTCTCTGACTTTCTGACTTTCATCATGCATTCTTCCGCTCCATCTGAAAACAAAATGAGTAGTTAGAAAAAAACTGAGAGGTCAATCAAATCAGAAAAAAATATATTTACCCTCTTAAAAATTTTCTTAAGGTTGCTTCCACAAAAATACGAGCCTAGCTTTTTATATGTAACAACGCTTTCACTACATAATGGGTCATCAATTCATTTGATTACAACAACAGTATTAGATGAGAAAATCCTTTTCACTCTTGTAGTCATACCTTTTCAAGGAATCATATAAACAAGTAGAAAAGGGAATTTAGACTTCAAACACACACTTCTTGTAGGTTCTCCTCAAATTTTACCGATCTCTAACTCCAACTTCAGAGTAATCTTCTCTAATTTAAAATATAGAAATTAATTCTCTGAGATTAAAATTTACCAACATCACATCCCAAAAATCTCCAAGATAATTCAAAAAATGCTTTCAAAGCACGATATCCAAGTGGATGAGAAGTTTGTTGTCCATGCCAAACCTCAGCTCACCTACAAACATTTAGGAAACAAGAAGAAGGAACCCATTCATCCAATCATGGCCTTGAGAAATCGAAACAATCCAATCAAGAGACTCACTCTGATTCCATGAGAAGCCCTCTAAAAATCCTCGGTAATAGTTTGACATGCCTCTTCCTTCACTTGATTAAACTTTTCGTTTCTTATTTTGCAATTGGTTTAGTTAGCTTTCCCTTTTACCTTGCCTTATCTTTCATAGAAAGCGCACCCTTAAAGTTGATCGCCTGGTCAACGTGTAAATATAATAAAGTTCGTCTTGTCGAACTCGAAACAGCCCAAGTGATCGCCAACTTCGATGGAGTGAAAGTCAGAAGGAGAAGCCGTATTTTATTGTTTTTTGCAGATTTCATTGAAATTTGACGGTAATCGAAATAGTATATAGAGAGAGCTGCACACATGTGAAAGAAATCACAAATACTGGTCTTCTCGTTTCCGTAGAGCACAGTTGGGGCGCATCTGCCAATTTAGAAGTGTTTGACGTCTCAAAGAAAGGACGAGTTAAGAAAGTTTATTCTTTTGAAGAAGTCTCTGGCGGTATTTCCCTATTGTGAAGCCATTCCCATAATTATATTTGCTGCTAGTGACTGGCCCAGGAGATTTATCCTACAATCCTAGAAGAAACATTCTTGGTGCAATTTCTCTCGCAGGGATCGCTTATCATCTCTTTTCTATCGACATATCAACATCGAAGATGATTAGGCCTATCCGAAAATCGAAAAGACCTACACAATTTAGCTATATGAAGGGTAAATATATCTACGTCATTGGGAGCATATCTATTACATTTGCTTTTAGATAATTTTTCAGCTGGATTTGATTTCAACCCTCCTGGAGAGCTCATGGGAATGATTGATCGATGCGACTCCTGCATAATATCGGATGTGAATACCAACAATTATATCTACCATCTGAATATGAAGCTGGAGGAAACTGATAGTGGTAATGAGGATTTTAGAGAATTTATATTTGTTAAAATTCTTCTTCTTTCGTATGGTCGGAGCTTACCTGCTATTCTTGTTGCTTGATGAATTATATTCACACATTTCTCTGTTCTGATGGGTTATTTGCTAGACGGTTTTGGTTGTTGTAGGTGGAGCACGAATAGTGACGAGCCGCTATTATTTGTAAAATATGATCGGTGCCAACTCAATATCCTTGATGTGGAGAAGAAAATTCTCAATCTCAAAAGTCCTTTCCACCTTAAAAGCGGTATGAGTGATTACAGAAAATATATTTTGTTCGGCTTCTTCTATGCTTCGTGTTGAAAAAATGAACTAACCAAATGGAATATTGACTCCTTCTTCTTATGAATTGATGATATGTGAATTGCATCATACTAACACTAATAGACTACGTAACCTGGATTGATGTCTCTCAGAACAATGGCAATCTGCTAGCATCAAGTGACTACGAAAAAATTATCAAGATATTTGACAAACGAGAATCGAAGATTGTAAAAACTTTTGAGGGCATTCATTCAAGTATATTTCTTCTATTTGCTTATTTGATCATGTTGACATTTAATTTACTCTATTTTTCTCGAGATATAATTAATTGTGTGCGATGGAACGTAACTGGAGACTTTCTCGCGACCGCATCCTCTGATAAGACTACGAAATTGCTGGACTTCAAGACTGGCAAAATACTCTATACGGGGAACTCTTCAGATGGTAACAAATTTTCCTCTATTTAATAAAAGGCATCACTTTAATAATAGAGAAGGTTCAGTCTGTCTGTTTCATATGAAATTACAAGTTCAGCAGAAAGAGGAAGACGACAGAATTTAACATTCATAAACGATGATGATTTAATAAAATAAGAAATGTTTTGAGTCATCCGTAGCCGCCAACTATCAAAAGACTCTCTTCATTAGAAAAATTCACAAGGGTTCCTCTGTCGCAAAACAGAATGATCAGCTAGGAAAATTAAAAATTATCCTCCTAACACATGCACACAACAAAATAAATTCTCTTCTCTCACAATCTCTCTCCTGGCTTCTACTTTTAGCCATTCAAATCTGATGATCAAACCTGAAATTAGTTGAAATTAGTTGCTCTGCATTGAAAACATATATTGAAACTAGAGTATTAGGAAGAGCTGCGGAGGATCGAAGAAAACTATGAATTCTAAGTTTGATATGCTGAGGATCGTTAGTAAACATCGAATCATGCAAAAATATTTTGAAAGTTCATTAATTAAATCTTGAGCTATTAAATTGCTCATTCCTAATAAAATTTATTTTTGCTCGCTTAATTCTTCAAAAATAATCATAAAACAATGCTGGGAAACGATAAGACAACGCAGGATCAGGCATTTGATTCCGTTGCCCTTGAAGAGTCAAACCAAAGCGACTTTCCAAGAGATAATTTGCAAATAAAGTCTATGATGACTGGTAACAACATTTTTACCACTTAACCATGCGCTGTTGTGTATGAAATCCTTGTTTTTGAATTATTCCAACCTGTTGAGCATTTACGAATGACTCTACTTTGAACAGAAGAGACAGCTGCTAACCCTTCAGCATTGCTAGCTTGGTGTTCATATGAGGAAAGCACTATTAGCATTATCGAGCTCGAGACAAAGCAAAGTTATGCAAATTTTAAAGATTCTCAACCCACAGAAGGTATGATAGTTTTGAGAGTCAAACGCAAAAACTTATTTTCGTAGACGGTTGGGCTCATGTGAAAGAGATTCCCAATACAAAATTATTAATCTCTCTCCGGCATTGTTTCGATGATTCGTCTCATCCATCAGCTTATATGGCCAAGTTGGCTATATTTGACATCTCGAAGAAAGCCGTAAAGAAAGTTTACTCGTTTGAGGATGTTTTAGGAGGTAAAATAAACTAGATATCCTTGGGTTTGGGTCTCCGATAAAATGCCTTTCTTTCTTCTTTTTGGTCGCATTCTTTTTCAAAATAGTAACATTTTTCTCAAGTGAATGGCGAAGGAGATCTCACTTATAATTCGAGAAGAGAGATACTTTGTGCGATCTCCCTGGATCAAAAAATCGCTTACCATTTATTTGGAGTGGGGTATTCGAAGCAGAAGCTTAATTATGATGTTAAACTACTGAAAAAATCCAAGTGGCCTTCATTTTTGTTTCATCAACCCCGTAATTGAGAAAATTATTTTCCTAGTTGATTCATTGGCCTGTAGAAAATTACCTTTCGAGCTTTGACCTCAATCCCTCTGGAGAAATGATGGCAATGATTAACCGCAATAGGAAATGCTTGATATCAGACGTGGATACGAGCAATTGTAGCTTTCGTTTGGAATTCTTTGACTGGAGTATTACGTTTTCCAAAGCTTATATTTAACTATGCTACAAAGATGAGCATGCTCGCTGTAGATGGAGCACGAATACTGAAGAATCTTTATTATTCGTCAAGTTCGATGACAACCGTCTCAATATTTTAGATACTGAGAAGAATGCTCTAGTTATGAGGGACCCTGTGCCACTTGATAAAAGTACTTTGCGTTTTTCAAAAAATTCTAAATGTTTCCTTCATAGCCTTTGCATCTTGGATTGATGTCTGCTCGAGCAACGGCAATTTACTGGCATCGTGTGGTCATGATAAGGCACTCAAGATCTTTGATAAGCGAGAATTGAAGGTTGTTGGAACCTTTGGCAACATTCAGTCACGTAGGATTTTTTGAAGAGATTATGAATTTATTCCTAAATCACTCTCGTTATTTCTAGACTATCTCAGTTGTGTGCGATGGAGCCCTAATGGGGACATGTTAGCATGTACCTCATGGGACTCCCGAACAACATTGTTAGACGTTAAGACTGGGAAGGTGATCTATACTGGAAGCACCCCAAATAAACGTAAATTTCAGCGATTGAAAAAACAACTCTTAATTAATTATTAGAACCTGCAATGTCTGTCTGTTTCATTTGAGCTAAGGAAAATTCGAATTCTCAAGGGAAGAACGAAAGATAAGAACTTTTTAGACAAGGTTGTTTAGAAAAAAGTAGACTAAATGCATTTATCCCGAAATTTCATAACCTGTGAGCTTACGACAGCCAATAATAGTTGTATCCCCTCTAGGCTAAAAACAATAATAAGTAAAGACCTTCCAATGCTCTAAATTAAAATAAATAAAAAAATAACTCAGCAAGGGCAGCTATCCCCATTCGACAATTTTGGGTGGATTTTATATGGTGAATTATTGCAATTTCAAAGCTTTTCGTGGAAGAGTTGCGTGAATTCTGCAAAGAGCAGAAAAATATGTGAAAAGTTTATTGGAATCTGTCTATCATAGACTCTTTAAGAGGAAGAAAAGTATTAGCAATTTAGTCAACAATTAGTAGCCTTCATCGTTATGAATTTCACTTCCCTGTCTATGTATATATATCTCTCTTACTGCAACAATGAATTGGCACGGATAATTATTAACGGTTTTATTCAGAATTATGATATGTAATTACAAACAGAGTGCTCCTTCAAAGCATCATCAATCTGTTATATTCAAACAAAGCATCCCTCATTTATCTAGCTCGCTAATATCTAAACTTATGCCCTTCTTTTTCAATACATATCATATATCTCCGATGAAGTCCCTCAAAAAACGGCTCCAACCTCTCCGCTTTCGTCAATAACGCCCAATTACTCAGTAAACTCGCCCTCAGCTCCTTCTCATTAGCCGGTGCTTCACTTACAACTCTCTCCTTTAACGCAGACCAGAGATTCTCAATGATATTCAGATCCGGAGACCGCTTCGGTAACACTATGAGTTTCAATTTCTGCCTTACCCATTCCTCAGATTTCTGGTGCGCTGGGTGATTATCCTGCATGAAATAGAATTCTCCGTCAGGGAAGATCCTTTCCATCTCGGCTGTATGACGCTGGATGACCTCTTGATAGAGAGCTCCATTCAAACTCTTTTCATAGATATCTAAAGAAGTTGCTCCTTGGGCTGAAATCGCGCCCCAACAATTCAGTTTGACATATTCTGTTGCTTTCTTCATTCTGATATTTTCTGTAGCCAGCTGCCAGGCTTTAGCTTTGTAAGTTTTATTAAGCTCAATCGACATTTCGTCAGAGTAAAAAGACTGGTAGATGACTTTTCCTTCATCTGCGAGCATTTGTTTACAAAAAGCAACTCGGTTTATTCTTTCTGTTTCAGTATAGACGATACCTTTGTCAAAGGCTTTATATTTAAACCCTTTTCGAGAAAGGACCCGAAAGATCGAAGTGGATGAAATCCCTCCAATGCGAGTGGCGATTTTTTTGAGAGATGATCCTTGAGGGTTTTCTTTGATCATTTGGATGATTTTGTTTTCGACTTCCTCAGTAATTGATTTTTTCATCACGTTTCTCTTCTTAGGGACCCTGATATCTTCGCCTTTTTTCATTCTTGACTCCCAGAGGTAAATCACTTGTGTGGATCTGTCGAGTATTTTTGCAATCTCTCTGACGCCAAGTTGAGCGTCATGATAAAGAACGAGAAATCGTGTCTTATCGTCGATGCCGAACTTTTCGCACATTGTGAATCCTGTGTATTTAATTTTAATTTTTATGAAAGTGTATGGGTTAAGTAGTATTATTAATATGATACTAATTTTTCGGGCTTATGATGGATATCAATGGTGTTGATTATAATAGAGAGAAGAGTCAAATCAAGGTATACTGACGAGTTTTCTGGTATTCACATGCGATGACTGAAATTGATAAGCAAATGAGATACAGGCATATTAAGATAAGCAATCATCATGAGAGATACTTGACATGAAGCCCTTTGTTGAATAAGAGCATTCACTCACATTATCTCTTTCAAGAGGAATGCGCCACTCTTCTTGGCTTTCACTGCCGTGAACCATTCTTGGCATTTATATATTCCTTGAAAGAAAATTAAATTAATCCGTTTTGTATCTAGCCTCATTGATTGATAGCGCGCTTGCCGCGAATAATACACAATAATCTATTATTGGTGGTGTAGTTTCTGTTTAAATCGTTGATAAGCTCGATAAATTAGTGCCAACTAAAGCATATTGCTATTGATACTCTATTTCAATTTATAAAATACCTAAGCGCTTTAATTTAATGTGCGAAAAATTCGGCATTGATGACAAAATCCGTTTCCTCGTTCTACATTTCGACGCCAAGATGAACCACCACGAGATATCAAAAATACTAAATCGGAATTATCACACTATTTTGCTATGGGAGAAAAGGACCAAGAAGGGCGAAGACATTAGACTCCCCAAAACAAGAGGACTACATAAATTAATTACCGAGGAAACAGAGAACAAAATCACACAAATAGTTAAAGAAAACCCTGAAGGAGCCTCTCTCAGCAAGCTTGCAGCTCGTTTCGGCTTCTCAAAGAGTTCGATTCAGGCCGTTCTTGCGAAAAAAGGATTTAAATACAAAGGGGGATTTAGCAAAGGTATAATCTACTCGGAGGAAGAAAGAATGAACCGAGTCGAATTTTGTAAGCGGATGCTTTGTGATGAAGGCAAATTAATATATCGGACCTTTTTCTCGGATGAGATGGGAATTGAATTAAACAAAACTCATAAAAGCAAGGTCTGGCAATTTTCCACTGAAAAAATTCGAAGAAAGAGTATAGCAAAGAACGTCAAACTGGATTGCTGGGGCGCAATTTCAGTACAAGGAGCGACATCCTTAGACATATATAAGAAAGGTATGAAAGGAGAACTTTATAGGCAAGTGATTGAGCGTCATAAGGTTGAGATGGAAGAGTTATATCCTGAGGGTGAATTCTATTTCATTCAAGATAATCACGCTACGCATCGAATGAATGAAGAATGGATGATAAAGGAGCAGAAGCTGGCACTCATCAAATTGCCGAGGCGATCAACTGATTTAAATATAATTGAGAATCTGTGGTTGGCTTTGAAGGAAAGAGTGACGAGTGATGCACCGACTGATGAAAGCGAGCTGAGGGCGAGCTTGTTAAGCAATTGGGAGGTTCTTACGAAACCAGAAAGGTTAGAACCGTTTTTTGAAACTTTACACAGAAGATATATATATTGTGTTGAGAAAGATGGGCAAAAGGTATAATGGTACTTTGAAGTGTGTGCTTAGTTTGTTACGAGCCGAGCAAGCTTTGAGAAAGGAAAGTATTGTAAACTTAAAAGCTAATTTCCAATTGACAACACTCAGTTGCTAAAAAGAAAATCCAGCATATTGAAATTCTAGTAATTCCTCCTTTCCTTTTGTAAACTCATTACACGATAAGAAATAGCTGTCTATATCTGACTAGAAATTACTTTCATTATGCTCGAAAAATTGAGATCACAAGAAATAAATATCTGTCCTAGTCACTCCATCACTTTATAATATCTTCCATTAGAATCACAGAAACTGATCAATGTGTGAAAAGTACAATATTGATGATAAAATAAGGTTTCTGGTGCTTTATTTCGACGCCCATATGAATGTTAATGAAATATCGAAGATACTCAATCGACATACACGGACTGTTGGACGTTGGGAGCTAATAACTAAGAATGGTGGAGATATCAGAATCCGCAAAGAAGGACAAGGCAGAAAGAAAGAAATTACGCCAGAAACGGAAAATAGAATTGTCCAAATGGTGAAAGAAAATCCTGAGGGAGCGTCTGTCCCAAAACTTGCAGCTCGCAGTGGAATTTCATCTACCTCAATATGCAAGATTCTTGCGAAAAAAGGGTTTAAATATCTGGGATATGAAGAAAAATCTACAATATATGATGAAGAAGAAAGAATGCTTCGAGTGGACTTTTGTAATAAAATGCTCTTTGATGAAGGCAAATTAATCTACCAAACATTTTTCTCTGATGAAATGGGCATTGAACTTAACAAAAGCGGACCTCACCAAAGAAAAGCCTGGCAAATCCCTACTGAAAAAGTTAGAAGGAAGAATATAACCGAAAACGTGAAACTGGAGTGTTGGGGTGCAATTTCAGCACAAGGAGCAACTTCTTTAGACATTTACAAGAGGAACATGAATGGAGACCTCTATCGGGAAGTCATAAAGCGACATCGAGCAGAAATGGAGAATTTATATGCTGATGGAGACTTCTATTTCCTGCAGGATAATCATCCTTCGCATCGAATGAATGAAGATTGGGTAGTCAAGAAGCAAGGCTTGAAACTTCTAAAGCTACCTCGGCGGTCCCCTGATTTGAATATAATTGAAAATCTATGGGGAGCGCTGAAGGAAAGAGTGACAAATGATTTGCCAATCAATGAGAAAGAGTTGAGAGCGAGCTTGTTCAGAAATTGGGAAATACTCACGAATCAGGAAAGATTGCAGCCATTTTTTGAAGCACTGCACAGGAGATATATCGAATGCGTTGCGAAAGAAGGACATAAACTTCGCACTTAGGAGGAATAGTTTTGATTTATTTTTCTTTGAATGAAAATATTAATTGTCCGTTAAATCACTCTACATAAGATGATAAGCATAGTTACGAGTATAGGTTCTTGGAGTTTAGACTGAGATTGAGAATTGAATTTTCGTAGATGGCTGGAGAAATTAAATAGAAAGTTTGATAAATAAAAGAAATGCTGAAACGATGTTTTAAGATCCTCATCATTCTTTCCCCGTTCGATACATATTATTATAGAATTAAAGAAATAAATTTTGATGCTATTACAATGTAATGCTTGTAAGCATAATTCTATTTACTTGTAAATCCAATCCACCGAAAAGAAACTTAGAGCCTAGTGTTCCAAGTTTGCTATCAAAATAATGAAATACTCAGAGAGCTCTGTAGAATTTCTCCTTCAAGTACCTTATCTAATAGTTTTAATTGATAGTCATGATCCCTTAACTCTCATTCGCATTTTCTTTTCCAAACATTTCTAATTTCGAAATCTAATAAAAAATTTAAAATTGGAAGGATTTTAGAATTTAGCTTGATTTTCTCAAGTATTCGATTAACACAAGCTCAAATTTTATTTTAAGATCGAATTTATCACTACATTAATAAAAATTTTCGTTAATCCGCTCAAAAGATTCAAATATGATGCAAATCTCTCCAAATCCATGCCTTGAAGAATCAAAGCAAGTCGAAAGTGATTCATCAATGAATCCTCCACAGAAGGAATCCCTAGAACTCATTAGTAATTGGTTTTTTTGTATTATATGCATTGTAACGACACTAATCGCTTTCTTTATTGTTCCTCAAAACCCTATACACTCATCTTTTGACCTCGGTAGCGCATGAATCACCTCAACTGTTCGCATGGTGCTCCTTATTGAATAACATCAGCATTGTCGATGTCGAAACGAAGCAAAAATATATCACTTTCCAAGGAGTTCAGCTCAAGAATACACGAGGTATTTATTTGATTTGTTTCAACCTTGATCTTTGATATTTTTGAATATTTATCAAGATTACGCAACTTTCACCCCTCAAATCAAAGAAATACCTCAGAAAAGACTTCTCATTTCCCTTAATCATCGAATCAATAATTCTGCTAGCATGGAGATATTCGATATTTCAAACAGTAGACGCATGCGAAAACTCTACTCTTTTGAAGAAGTTGCCGGAGGTAATATATTAGCTGGAAGAAACTAGTTTCAGCATCAAAAATTTATTGTGATTCAATGCTAATAGCTTCCTTTAGCAACCGGACATGGTGATGCTACATATAACTCACGAAGGAGTATTCTCGGCGCAATTACTGTGAAAGGAAAAACAGCTTACCACTTGTTTAAAATTGATACCTATGCCTCCAAGACTAAACTTTGTCGAAAGGCGAAGTGGCCTAAGGAACATGATAGTGATTTTATGGAATAAATTTGGTTTGTTAATCTATATTTTATTGGATTTCCTGCAGCTGGGATTACTAGTTTTGATATTGACACGATTGGCGAAGTAATAGCTACAGTCGACTACAAAGGAAGGTGCGTGATTTCTGATGTAGCCACAAGTGATTGCAATTTCACGCTGTACATGGGTCAAATTGATTTTTTCGGTAGTTTACCTTACCTTACTTTACATTTGATTTTATTTTTATTTTTCTTTTTTGAAAATAGGGTCAAAAGATCCCAATACACGCTGCAGATGGAGCACCAACGTTGGAGATCCGTTCCTATTCATCAAACATGATATGAGACTGCTTAATGTTATTGATGCAGAGAAGAAAACTCTTACTTTGAAGACTCCATTTCAATCACAGGCAGCAAGTACACACTATTTATCCGTTGTATTTTGCCAAATAATTCATCATTTCAACGCCCTATCCATTCTAATGTGTTAAAAAAGTCTCTGCATCTCTTTGCAGCGGATCATTTTCTTCTCACTTTAATATTTACCGATTTACGATTTACAGATTTTTAATTTTCTAACTGATACTTAGGTGGCATATGCTGGATTGATGTTTGCCCAAATGATGGGAATCTCCTCGCTGTAGGCGGCGATGATGGCAATATCGGGATTTACGATCGGCGTACATCGGATACAGTGAAAAATTTTGGAAAAGTTCATTCAAGTAAAAAAATTGAATTTGCTGAGACAGGATAGTGCAGATCTTTCAATTTTTTGTTATATCGAAATTGAATGACTTATTCACTCGCAATTCATAACAACTTGAAATCGTATAGGGTGGATAAGTTGTTTGCGCTGGAATTCAACGGGAGAATTCCTAGCCAGTGGCTCGGGAGACTGCAGAGCAATAGTTTCTGACTTTAACACTGGAAAAGTCATCTATCATGACGTGGAATCCGAAAAAAGTAAATAGTATTAGTTTCGAAACTTTTCTCAGTTCTTGAATAATTAGAGCCCATTAACTCCGTGTGCTTCTTATAAAAACTCTTGGAATAATAACGAAAAACGACTTGATCCTCTGGACCAAAGGAACAGGTGATCACTAAGAAATTAAATTCGATAATCTTAGTTGCAATGATTGTATTTTTGCATTCATCTTGGAAAAAAAGAGTTTCATTATTCAGAAATTTAAGGAGTCAACAATTTTAAAATTCTTTTAGTAGAATTTAGGATAAGATAAATGAATCAAGCCCCAATAAGCAACTGGCATAAATAAGCTGAGAAGAATCCTAACATACTAACGAATGCTAAATATTTCTCGCTTTACTTACAATTATGAGAGATAAGCAAACCGGAGAAACCTTCTTTGAAGTGTTAAAATATTGAAAGAAGCAGGATTAGATTTCAAAGGAGATTTATTTGATTTGTTGATGTAATCAAAAGCTTATTTCCTAAGAAAGATTAATGACACTCTAATCTCAAAATTTAAGTGAACTGAAAACAGAAATACTTTGAGAGAAAGATAGCCAAGAATATAATAGGTGGTGCCTCTCCCAAGACCAAATTTACTTCTGAACGGCTTAGGAGACAAGAAGGAATCGAAAACTGGTTGTTTTGTTTTGAAGAATGACAGCACATGAATTTTAATTTATCCTGCTGATTTCATGAATTGATTAATTGATGCCTTGATCTCATTAAATAAGTTGAGTACAAGCTCAATATTGAGATTTTACTTATTATATACCTTTCATATTAATGTTTCTCAATGTCTGAATCAGATAAGATTGTTTACGGAACCTTCACATATACGAAAGACGAAACAATATAGCGATTTTGAACTAGTCCAACTTATATATGTATCTAAAGCTATTTGAGCTTTGCTTGTTTCGCTTTCTTTGTTCCTTGTGAGTTGTTCCAATTGAATCCTTGCTTATAAGAAACAGGCAGAAGTTGCTTTCCCTATGATGAAATCAGAGTATAATATAATTGAATAGTGACAATTTACCGAATTCTGATGAGGTTGAGTGAGAAGAAACTGGTTTTCCAGAAGGGAAGTCCAATAGAGTCACAGAATTAGCTGAGGCAGCTGCGAGCATTTTTCCGTTTGGACTCCATCGGACAGAATTAATCTCAGCTAGAGTGTAGATTTTGGGATTCACAACAAAAGTTTCGAGAGTCTTTGGTGACCGTCTGTCAAATATTCTGATATATCCGGCTGGACTACACGAGGCCAATAAATTTCCATTTATAGGACTGATGTCAATCATTCTTATGGAATCTATTTGGAAAATGATTAAATAAAATATTTCACAATAAAAAAGAGGCCTCTTCCTCAAACATTATTGTTATTTCTTCTTTCTATAATCGATCATTGTCCGATAGACATGAAGGATCAAGAAAAAAGAAGTAAACCAAAAGAACTTGTAATTACTGTAATGAGCCCCACTAACGTGGGGTTCAAGTTCATACGGCTCCTTCAAAATTCTGACTTTCTTCTCGGTATCAAAGATATCGAGTGACTTCAATGTGTGCTTGACGTATAGTATTGGATCGCAACTATTTGTGCTCCATCTGCAGCAGTTGCGGATATCTAAAATAAGGAAATTTATGATGAATAGTGCTAATATTGGAGCAAGCTTGATACCCATCTCTTTTCCGACTTTAGGAAAATGGAAACGGTAGTTGTTTGTGTCTACATGTGATATTAAGCATGTACTGTTGTAGTCAATGCTCGCGATGAGCTCACCAGCAGGATGGAAGTCGAATCCAGTTATAGTATTCCCTAGATGTGGACATAGTGACTTATTCAACACTAATTAAATTTATCGATTACATGTGCGCTGCGAATCCCATCTTGATTTTCGGATGAGTTTTACAGTGTCCCCACTTTTTGACGTTTCGAAACCATAGAGATGGTAAGCTATCTTTCCTTTAGCCGAGAGCGCAGCGAGAAAGCCTCTTTTTGAATTATATACCAAATCTCCAATATCTAGAGGAAAACATAAAGATTAGAATGACTCAATATTACACAAGATTACTTCCTCGGCTTTCCTCCAATGAATACCGGTATATGCTTTTAGCTTGCTTTTTCCTTGGGTTGACATCAAATATTTGGAGAGCAGCTGAATCATCGAATTCGTTCGTAGAAACCAGAAGACTTGAATTTGGAATCTCTTTTACACGTGGCCAGGTCTGATCATCAGCTTAGAAGAGAGTTATTAATAATAAAAAAAATATCAATACATGTTCCATACTTGAGCTTCACTCCATCAAAGTGAGCGAGTTCTTTTTTAGTTTTGAGGTCGACAACACTGATCGTGTTACTCTCACGCGAGCACCATGCAAGCAGATTCATAGAGGTGTTTTCTGTGCAAAATAGCGTATGGTGAAGCAAAGAAGGTGAAACTGGTAGATAAAACCAAAAACGAAACGAGAGGAAGCTCTTGAGGTTTGTGTTGATTGGTAAAACTTACCTATTGACTGCTTTTCTGGTTTCTTGCTGCTTTGTGTTGAAGAAGAAGTGCCCATGAATTTTAATTTATCGAGTTAAGTTAGTTAATTAATAAATAAACTGATAAATGTTTAACTTAATGATTTCAGTCATTTGCTTGAGTCTAAGTTCATTTCCACCAAATTTAAAATCCAGACTTGAAAGAAAAGTGCCTTTAAACTTGATATAGTCTTTTTCCAAACTAATTGAGCATTTCAACTTGCAAGCGAGGAAACAACAGTGCAAACAGTCGAACGAAACTAATTTTGGGAATGATATACACATGTTGACGGAAGAGAGCATTATTTCATAAAATTGCGAAAAAAAAAATTAGCTGAGATAAAAAATATCGTGATTTATTACCTCTACGAGCAGTCAATAGTTCTGGAAGCTGCACTTTTTTGGTTTTTCTTTCAATCTAACAAACTTTTGTGAAGCGATTAAAGATTTTCCTATTTCCTTCGAAGCGATTGTTTTAGAATCAATTGGTTAAATGCGTAGTTTAGATACGCAAGAGTCAGTAATCGCTTTTGGGCAGTTTCTCAAATGCAAAAGCTTCATTATTCAATATTCACTAATTCCTGTGACGTACGATCTCACAAATTCATAACGCATCAAGATGTCTTTGTATTTGTGAAGTGATTTTGGACTCCAACTTGGTTAGAGATCCAAATTTGCTGGAGTAGAGTTCGGATATCCACTCGTGCGGTGACATTTCGAAGCTCTCACTCGTATTTTCTGCGGCTGAGTTGGTAGATTGCAATGAGTTACTTCACTTGTCGAGCTTACAATTTCAATCTTCATTTCTTTCGATATCTGGTTTTTGAAGTTGCTTTTGCTATAGGCTTCCTTGCATTTTTGATAGATTTCAAATATTAGCACCGCCAAAGAGATCAACGCATTCGTTCCAGTATTTATTGCTATTACAGATATTACAACCTTCCCTTGTGTTTCAGCTCCTGAGAAATCAGGATGAAGATTTTGAGTGATAGCCAGCACCAAATTGAGGAATGCTGCGATCAGAATGCATGAAA
>ENA-UOTX01001109-UOTX01001109.1-compost-metagenome-genome-assembly--contig:-NODE-1109-length-22396-cov-10.574398_pt1 | contig 22396 bp, 7 predicted proteins | sample MGYA00238143_ERZ746982 | MGnify/ENA primary metagenome ERZ746982 (study PRJEB28758, sample SAMN06268862) | compost metagenome | isolation source: single cell | place: USA: California, Emeryville, Joint... | reverse complement strand
CCCCCAAAAAAAAAGATTAACCAAAACGGAATTCACTGTAATGATATTGAACAGAGAAACTCGAGTTACTAGACGACTTGAGTTTGCTCAGAATCAACTTTTCGGTGAAAATGCCAACTTGGTAATCCATAGCACCAGAATTGATTGGTACCAAAAAAATTAATCAATTGATTTGATCGCAGCCTTTACGATTTTTTCCCTTCAATGAATATTATTAAACTTTGATTTTCTTTGCTAGATGCTTAATGCTATCAAATTTATAATTTTCAGAGATGATAAGCCTAATGTTGTTCTATCGGGTTTGTCTCAATATAAAAAGTCTATTATAGACCAACGAACTGATAATTCGACAGATATAGACGCATTAATGTGTAAAGAATATCTTCTCTTATCTTATTATATTTTATAGAACTTGCTCTTCATTTAACCCGAGATAGCGTTCTTTTGATTTCTTTTCTACTTTTTCTTTAATTTCTTTTGGAAGCTCCTTATCGATGTCAACGTTCACGCCATCAGCAATATTTCGGATGTCTTGCATCTCGAACGTCAGTCTTTTCTTGGTTGCTTTGTACTTTCTGTGGAAGTACATAAACACACCAGCCAGAATTATCAAAACGACCACAATACTAATCACGAACCCAAGCGCGAACACTGCCCGAGGTTTTCCAGGGTATTTGATCTCGCTAGGTTTATAGAACACGGGAAGCTCCCATAGTACTGTATGATTGCCTTGAATTCCGTCAGCTATCGCTATCAATGAAGCATACAAATCGATTGGATGAGGTGGAAGCGAGAAGGTTGCATAAAAATCTATTTCGCTTTTGTTTCTGAAACCCTCCAAGCTTGTGAAGTACATGTGATCTGATACGAAGATATAACCATCAAGGATCTTACTTCTGAAAGCTCCTCCAAGATTTTCAGGCAGCACAGAACATTTAGACACAGCCTCGTTAACAACTGGATCGGTTGTCAATACGAGCTTGTACATCACACTCACATTGTATAGCTGGAAATTCTTTTCTAATAGCTCCTCATCTGCTGACAAGCCGTGCCAATTTAACTTCAGTTTTTCATGATCTAAATCAAAGCTGTATTCCATTTTTCCGCTCATTCCTGGGAAGAAGAGAGCATACGGCAGAGAATACTCGCTTGGGAAGAGTCTCGCTTGGATTTTGTACATCGCTTCCTGCAAGTTGTTCGAATCATCGTCAGAGAATCCATCATAAGCTTTAACTTTGATGTAAACAACTCCAACTCCGATCTTTAACTCACCGTACAAAGTCTCAGATGCACGGCGAACTTCCAGCTCGAACTGGTTCTTTTTCAAGTTGTTCAGAGAAGTAGTTGCGGCAAAGCTAACTTTTCCAAAGCATTCGAACACCTCAATGACCAATGTTCCTGGAGTGTAGCTTGAGATTTCAAAGATCTCAAAATCATCAACTAACGTTCTGGAAAGAATCGGGGTATTGAGAGGCAGGGGTACGATATCGTTGGTTTTCACAACGATTGAATAAGTTATTGGGTGGTCTGCTGTGTTTAGGAAATCGATTTCAAGGTGGTTCGCGCCTTCTTTTCCATTAACCACAACTGTTTTATTCTGATAGTCAATGATTAACGTTTCGCTGGCTCTAACAGAGGAGTTCAATCCATGATAAGTACTATAGTTTCGAAGAGCAGGGAGGTTGATGGTAGAGACGAGTTTTCCAGAGGAGGTATAAACTTGTGTGACTTCCGTGATATTAACTTTGGGTAGATCGTAGATTTCGCGTCTTCCCTGCAAAAGGAACCTAGAGTAGTCATCATTATACACATTAATCATAATTTTGAATCGATAATTGTTTCCATTCCTATGTACAGAGTTCGAGTCCTCAAGTCTGCGTGTACCGAGCCAGTTAGAATTTTCATAGGGATTGTAGAACGTAAACTTCGTTGATCGTTGGGAATTCAGCAAACCATAGGTAATCTGACTGTCAGCTAATTGTTTCACATTATTATTGTCTCCCAGAGTAACAGAGACATTCGCTGTTGCCGAAATCGCGGTAACTCTGAGGTAATAAACCCAACTTTGTAATTTCAGGGTTGTGAGCTTCGAGAATGGTGCATTAGAGGTCTGCTGCTCTAAAATTGACCCAGCCGTGAAGTTACTGGAATTAGCGAGCTCAGCTTTGATTGTGCCAGCAAAAAGCACGAAATCAATATCAAATGATTGTCCAGCAGAGCGGAAGAATTGGAAGATTTGTGGTTCACCGCTGCTGACTTGCAGATGATTGCTTCTGCCCTCCAAAAGATAAGACGTTCCATTTTCATAGGTAATGACCAAGGACCCTTTAATCGTTTTAGATGAAGCACCAACAGTGATCAGGTATCTACAAACCCTGCAGAAGTAAATATCAGTCTTGCTAATATCAACTCTGTTTCTAGTGTTAGAAGAGTCTGTCGACCATCGATAAAATGATGAATTAGGCATATATTTGGTTGGGAATTGACCCTGTGTCAGGTTGGTCACATATATGTCCGCTGATCCAAACTGTGGCATGAATCTTACAGAAAAACTGGAGTTCAGGTAGTTCACGTAGGAGAAAGAGCGTGTAGTTCCTTTTTGAAGTTCAAGGTCGAGAGGGAAACCTTCAGATAGTGAGATAACGTGTGAATCGAGGAAATAAACAACGAGTTGATAGCCTGTTGGCTTTGATGAGTAGACTCCGATTATCCAATCTCCATCTGTCGTGACTTTATCTTGGAAATAGTCCTCCATATCTTCTGGTGAGATTTGAATGTCCGAAGAGAACCAATCGGACATAAAATCCCAGTTTTGAAGCTCCGTTCGAGGACGCTTGTTTTTACCAAGTGAGGCTAAAAGGGTTGGAGTCTGATGTGTTAGTGAGGTGCAAGAGATATAGATCGTTGCGTTTGGTTTGGTCGATTTGAAATAGTAGTATCTGTACTCATCTTCAGCTACAGTGCTTCCAGTGACAGGAACGCCTTCTTGAATAGGAGTCAACTCAGAAGTGGCACTGATTGTGAAATATGGTGAGGTTGATGAATAATCACCTGTCGTAACAGGAGAAGCATAAGCTGTGATTAAGACGACGCATGTGTAGCCGGATATGTGAGAGCATTCTCTGAGAGTTAAGGAATCGATGAAGAGTTCATTGAAGAAGGATCCTGTGTGCCGCTCTTTCTCAGTAAGATTTGAAGCGTACGAAAAGCTTTCGCTCGTGGGGTATTTGCTGAGATCTATAAACGCCTGTTGAGAGCTTTGGACCTGAATTATGTTTGCAAAGAAATCAACCTTTCCCCAATAAGACTGAGAATCGATCGTTATCGAATTCACCAAATCCTTTGGGAAGAAATAAGCGTGTATTGGCTCATTTTTTATTGCTGGATATAAGGAAATGGCTCCATCAATTAATTTATTAGGATGACCCGTTTTGTAAACGAGAATCATCACCGATTCATAATACGCGTCTTCAGTAGCGACCAGACCTAGATAAACGGGGCATCGGTAGTTAGCGTTAGCCGATGTAAAATGACAGTGTTCTTCGAGCGATTGTTTCGTGAGATTCAATAGTCCTCTATCGTGCTTTCCCCAAGTAGTTGCAGTATTATGAGTGGAATTTGGATTTGGGTTTTCGTATCCGATACTCGCTGAGAGAATAACCTCAGAAGTTCCCGGATGCATGAGGACAAGTACGTTTCCTTCACCTTGGAAGTAATCAAATTGAAGGTAACGAGTACCTTGAGCCTGTAAAACTTCGGAGTAAGCGGCACCAACTTCTAGATGAATGGGTCTGCCTACATACTGAACGGAAATCTTGTACGAGTAAGACTCAAGCTTCTTGTCTTGAGGCCCTAGGTCTGGATATACAGCAATGATGTAGTCTTGTGTTGGCTTAATCTCACTTCCATTTATTATTAAAGCTTCTACTGAGCTGGACCATAAATAGTGACCAACAGTTTTATTCACTGGCTGTCCTGCCTCACCGACGTAAATCGTGACTTTTCCGTAAAGCGGAGTCACTAAAATCTCAAGGTCGGTTGCGTTTGTGAGATTTGCTGCTCTGAAACTGTAATATGCAACGTCAGTGGGTTTAATTTCATCTTTTTGTATCTTTCCGGGCATCAATGGGATGGTGCTGCGCTTAGTGCTCCCTTCTCGGTGAACAACTGGAGTTAGAATAAAGGAGCAAGCAGTGTCACCGTATACAGCGATATAATAATCTCCTGTTAAACTTGGCCGCTCCCGAGTCTTTGAGTATGAGAGTTTACCATCCTTTTGAACGTAATCAACGTCTGGAATATCAAAAAATGAAGGGTATTTCGTGGTTTTGCTGACATACATCACTGCGGTACCTGAGATCGATGTGAGAATAAAATCAACCGATTCTACGCCAGTGTCATTAGTAATCGTGAATCGATAGTTGAGGTGAGCTTGGTCCAGCAGAGAAGCATGCTGAGGGAAACCTTCCTTCAATTGGAAAATAGTCTGATCGATAGAGGCCGTGAGTTCGTAGTGGGTAGACTCGGACGTGCTCCATGCTACATCCTTACTTCCAACTACAGCAATAGAATACAAGCATACTTGATAGTCAGTAGTTTCGTTATCAAAAACGATGCGAGGACACTTAGAGCCCTGATGAGCAAAACCGACCACTTGATGGCCAGCAGAGTTATTTGCGATAATTCGAATAGGATACTTGTCGCTTTGAAGAGTCAAAGCTCCCTGATCAAATTTCTCAATTTCAGCCTTCGTAAATTGGCATTCTTCAAAAGTGAGACAGCTTTTCACGTAAAGGTTTGCATGGCCATACCAGAAATCTAGAGTCACAGTGATATTCCTGTTTGTGGGATCATCAGGTGCGATCAAGTAGTAGTTTACAAGCTCTTCAGGAAGAACATAAGCACTGTCAGTTCTTCCATACATGAGAAGTCCTCCTTGATATGCAGAGCTGACAACCTTGAGTTCGAAAGTAGTCACAACGACTCCAGTTATTCTGATGTACAACTTGTTGTGTAAGTTTCCGGCTCTGCGATCTGCAGGAGAAAACACGAACTTTGACCATGCGCTGGTGGTCAGCTGCCATTGAAAATCAATCTCTTCTTTAGGCAAGGTCTCTGGGTTCATATAGACGAACGACATACCTTCGTAAACATTGATGAAGACGTAAAGGAAATGATTGGGGTCTACACCAGTGATATCCACCTCAAAGAGCGCTGATTCATCCGGATCGACTGCATCCTGAGCTATTTGTCCCAAGCCAAGATGAGTTAGGTTCTTAATAACTCGGACTGCCAGGAACACGAGCGCTTGAGGTTCAGCCTCGATAAGCACAGTATAATTACATCCTACACAGAAGGCGCTCTCATCATCCCAGATAACAGCTGTTGCTCGACTTGGCGAAGATGGAGCGGCAGTTACATCGGAGTTTCGACTATCTGGAACTGTATTGCCTTTGTTTATAAAGACATTGATTGATCGATTGAGTTGTTGGATGTTCTGGACTTCTACGTTGATCAGGATATGGTCTATCGAAGTATCATTGGGTATGATAATCCGAACTATTTGTTCTTGATAATTCTTGAAATCAAGAGTGATTTGAGTGTTCGCATGCACAACAACTTGTCCGGAATTGTCAATGCGAAAATCACCATCGCAAGCTTCACTGGTGCATGATACTGCAACGTACATGACCTTGTGCGCTTGAAGGTCTCGAAGAGGGATATCGATAATATTGACGCCGGTGGCTCTTGAATAGTATCCGTTTGGATCAACTCCATTAGGATACTCAGATATGTAGGAAACAGCCACGATAGTATTGGCTTTTGGGTCTTTTGGAGCAAACAAGACAGAGATATCGCCTTTGATATCTGAAGGTATAAGGAGTTTGAAATAAAGTCTGCTGTCTTCTTGGTTGCTAAGTTCACAAGGGTAAGTATTGCCAAGAGTCGCACTGGTTATGGTAGGTGCATCACTTAGCGCTAAGAATGGGAGAGTTGCAATTAGCAATAGAGCTAATGTTTGTCTGAATCGAGTCCTATTTTGGTTCATCTTTAGATGAGTCTTGAGTTTCAATGTGAAAATTATATAAATGATATCCTACTGTGTTTAAATAAAGAATGCGTAATCAAAAAACGCAGTAAAATAAAATATCAGCTGAAAAAAAAAATAGTAACACTATTCTTGTTGAAAAAGTGATGTTTTCTTATGTCATTTGCTTCTGTTTTTAGTTTTTCATGCTCTAAATTTACTATTTGTGATTTTTTGGCTGCAATCGATCTAGCTCATTGACGAATTGAATCGAAAGTGTCTTTTCTTGTAATTTAGAGCAATAATACTGGTATTTCAATCGTGGTAAACAAGATTGTTGAAATTATATCTAATTATTAGCTGCATAAATAGAATAGGCTCAATAATTATATACACTCTCTTCTTTGAAGAGCAAATATGCTCAGGTGCAAATATTGACAGACGGTAGCTATGAGCTACATTTCGATTCTTAACTCGTATCAAGAAATCTGTGTCTCTCGTATTTATTTATTTATTTTTTTAAACTACTAGGAATCTGCCGCGATTACTCTTTGACTTCTAAAGAAAGGCAATAGTTAAAAGAGTTTTTGTTATAGTGTTGATATAAGTTGTTCAATATTGAACCAATAATTCCCATTTATTACGTGATTATCCAACACTAACGGTTCATTTTTTGGGAAAATACTACTTTGAACGATAATTTGTGCTGTCAAAACTTTTTCTTTCGAAAATTGTGTTTCCTTAAATTTTATGATTTTCTCGAAATATTTGTTTGTAATAGAAATATGGGCAAACTTCGTATTTTAAACAAGAATCTGAACAAAATTTGCTGTAATATTATCTTTATTACCCTCTTTCTCAGTTGAGGAGCCATAAATTTTATTGGAATTGTTCAACTATAGTCGAACATTGCAGAAATGCCTTCTTGCATTTATCAGATACTCTTGAAAAAGGATTCAAAGAAGAAAAGAACTGGCAAGCTAAATGTATCTCCTATGTCGAAAAGATTAATCGAATATGTTAGAAGAAGATATTTTTTGATTCGAAAGCGAATTTTCTTAAGGATTAACTCGTTATAAACGAAATTTTCGAAGTTTTCAATATGAGGTTCAATAAAGTTAGACAATTCTTAAAATATGCTACGCTTGTTTACACCTGTAGTTCTTTTGGTCATCCTTTGGCTCCCAATTGCAACACCAACACCGTGTGGGCCTGCACAATATTACAACTTTGAATCAAAAACTTGTGATTCTTGTGACATTCGTTGTTCAGCATGTACCGGACCTCGAAATAATGATTGCTCATCTTGTGCCACTGGATATCTACACACTCCAGCTTTGACAAAATGCTCTTCTGAATGTCCTGTCGGTTACTACAAAGTAGGTACAAGCTGTAGTGCTTGTAGCTCATCATGCGAAGGATGCAACTCATCGGCAACATCTTGCACTTCCTGTCCTGCTATGCAAATACTGGACTCTGTTTCACATACTTGCAGTCCTTATTCGTGTCCTGCTACTCAATATCTAGGTCCAGGATCAGTTTGTACTGCCTGTCCAAGTAATTGCGATTTTTGCTCGAGCTCAACAGTATGTGAGATTTGCTCAACTGGATACTATCTGGCTCAAACCGTTTGTGTCGATACTTGCCCTCCTGGTTACTGCATTGGGTACCAGGCAAATGCTAACACTAAACTTGTTCCAGTTTGTGTGATGAAATCTCCAGTGTCTCTCCAAATAGGTTCGATGTATAACGATCCAACTTTGATAGCACTTTCATCATCAGCCGTCATTGAGAATTTTCAATATTATTTGAGCACTGCCGTTACAGCCAGCGTCAACAATAATGCGAGCCTGTTCAAAGGGTTGAGTGTTCAGATGGAAAACGAGACGTTTGCACACATGGCTTTTTCTTATACCGGCAGTTTTGATGACGACAGCACGCTCACCGTCAATTTCAACTTTTTCGATAATCAAAGTGATGCAACTCAAAAATACAGCCTATCTTCGAGCGTTATTTCAATTATTGTAGCAGGCTACACAGTCTTAACTCCTAGTAGCCAACAATTTCTTAATTTTAGTGCACTAGTATCAAAGATTGGAGGCAAGTTTATGACTGGAGCATTGTTTTTCAAGAATTTAGACGATGTTGGCACGAGCCTTCCACTGAGATTGTCCCAAATCATGGAAATTATGCAATACACAAGATATATAAATATCAAATTTCCTCCAAATATCAAGAGTCTCTTTCAGTCTTCACCAGCGTCTCCGATTTCTTTCTCGTTTTTGCCGAACATCCCCCATTTGATAATACAAGCTGCTGGAATAACTTACAACTCAGATAGGACAGTAGCCAGCATATTCGGAAACTATGATCTTTCAGCATCTTTTTTGTTCAACTATGGGGACAGCATTTCAACAACTATAATGATTCTACTAATAATAGCATGTCTCGACCTCATTTTGCGACGAAAAAAGAAACTCCACTGGAGAGTCGTTGTGACACTTGAAAAATTCGGCGAACTGCTGAAATGGAACTTTATACTAACCGCGGTCTTCGGTCACCTTCATCAAATGTCGTTTTATGTTCTAATGGAGCTCACAAACCCAAACTTTGACACTGGATATGATATTCTGAGTTTTTGTGTTGCGATCCTCTTCTTGATACTTCTAATTGGATTCTTTGTGGTAATTTTTCTACTCTCGAAGAAGATTGCCTGTCCGACAGCAGGCAAAAATTCCGAGAATCTGCTGCGGTGGGTAGTCCTATTCGCTGACTACAGATTCAAAAACAGGTATCAGAAGTTCTTTTTGGTTGGGATATCAATACGAGCATTACTTTCCTCGATTATCATTGTGAGTCTGAGATTCTCGCCGATCACACAAATGTTTGTTTTGTTCTTGACGAGCTTATTTATCTTTTTGTCGCTAATTATCATCAGGCCTTTTGAAGCCAAGAAGGACTTCTCACAGCAATGTATTAACGAGTTTGTACTTGTAGCGTTCAATGCTTGTGGTATCTATTTTGTCATCAGCCAAAGCTGCGACTATGTTAATACACCACTTAACAATGGGATTGGGATGATGATGGTCGTACTGAGTACACTGATGACTACCTTCAACATAATTCTGACAAGTTATGATTTTATTGTGTCAGGCTGGAGGATTGCAAGAGTGTTGTTAGTCTTTTTCAAGTCAAAAAACCGAGATGACTTTGAAGAAAAAGTTGAAAATGTAAGAAAACAACTAATGTATCAAATGAAACTCCGACAACTGAAGAAAGTCAATGCTACTGCAAAAACAGGCCCAAACAGTTTCAGAAAAACACATCGAGACAATGCCATGATCGTGAGAACAGACCTTGCTGAAAATGACTGCAAGCAAATGAAAAATGAAACGTGGGAATTAGGAATTAGTCCAAAAACTTTGTTTAGTTCAAAGTATCGAGCTTATAAACAAAAAACGGCAAAAGGAAGTGCCCTAAGTTCCCAAATATCGTCAAGTTCTGAAACTCCAGGGAGTATTATGAGTGACACATTAAAAGACTCATGCTCCAATAAAGAGAACGGATACCTTTTTTGGTTTGGATCACGTACAACAAAGCAGAGTGGGATTTGGGAATCCCAAATCAGTCCAACTGCAAATGAATCAGCAAGGAATATCTTGCAATCAACTCTCGACGACCTTTATCAACCTATATCAGGGAAAACTTGGACTTTGAACCGGAAGCTGTGGTTTTTAGCAGAGAGCTCTCAAGAAAAACGCAACACTTCTATTGCTAGTTCACCTGCCGAAACTCCGAACCCATCTCTAATTGCCATCCTTCCAGACTGCGATTCTGCTAAATCGCAAATAATGATCGACCACATCAAACCTCTTCGTTTTCCGAACCATCGCAACTCTTTGATAATATCTCCAGACAGCTCGTTGGATATGCCTGCAAATAAAATTAACACCAAGTTAGACTTACCAGAATCTCGTGTTGATTCTCTAAAAGTTGACCCAGAAACGGGAGTATTCTCTGGGAAGAGTCCGGTATTTCTCAACCTGCCTATCATACCCGAATCTCAAACCGACACTCGGCCTAATTTCGAAAGAGCTCAAACGGCTACTAATAATGATTACAATGGAAAGCGACTATCTCGAATTTCTTCAAATATTTCAGATTCTATGAATTTAAAAGTTTTATTGAAAAGAGCTGGGCTTGAGTTCAAGAGAAAATCCATAAAGAATAACATTGTTGTGCCTCTACCACTCGCAGCAGAAAATAACGTGGAAAAAGCGAATTCATTTCCAAAGAAGACCCCATAAAAAACTCTTTGATAAACTATTGTTAAATTCGAATGAACTAATTCGTTATCATAAATTGTTTGCATGATGATCTCAACATTAATGGTTTAAAGTTAGTTATGATAATAAACTTGTTTATGTGTATAAATAAATCAATATCTCTACTCAATTCAAACCTAATAAATTTTCTGAATCAAATTTAAGCTCGGGGTCTGTAGATTAGAGTCTCAACTCATATTTGGCAATTAATTAGAAAAGCCAATTTCCACAAAATTACCAACCTTACGGCCCTTATTAATTATTTCTTATTTTGTGTTTTTTCATATTATTTCTGCTGTAATTTTTGAAATACGAGTCGTTTTTGCTAATAAAGTGCTGTTTTGTTTATTTTCTGAATTTTCACAAATGTCTACATTCTTGGAGGGTTTGTTTTGGTTGGATGTGGATGCATTTCATACTCTGTTTCATTACCACAGTATTAATGGAAAATAGGTCTGGGAAGCCAAGTTCAGATGAAAGCTTATTAATTTGTCTCTCTACACATAGATATCTTTCAGCTTGAATGGTGAAGTATTCAATTCTGTGTGACTGTTTAGTGCATCAATCCAAAATTCAAGCCAATGGTGTCACTCTAAATAATGTTCCACCATGTGAATCTTGTTTGTGTCACCATCAGCAAGTAACAAATAGGTTAGGTAGAGATCAAAAAAATTCCTCACACCATCTTCAAATTTAAGATAAAGTTTTCTGTTTGTTCAATTAAGGTAACTCAGAAAATTTCTTCATAAAGGAAAGTTTTGAATTTAGAAGGACTTTTTCAATTAAAATTATTTGATATCGAATGGAATTTGAACTGAAGAGGTCTCATAGCGAAGGACATAACTTCTATAAACGGAAGGACGTACTAAGTGGCAATCAGGCTGACTATTATTTCTCAAACAAACTGTTGACCTGGTTTGGAGGCAACTCAATTTTTCTGAATGAAGATAAAGCTCAAGGTGCACTCACGGTTCTCGAGTTTGCTGAAATTATGAAACAATTCAAAATTCGCTACAAAAAATTGTTCAGAGCACTCAAATTTCAACGATTCATGTTAATCGCTAGCGTAATACTCATGTTTCCGACGATTTGGGCATTGCTGTCATTGTCGGATGAGGAGTGGAGGTACTCAAGATATGCTTTTACATTCTCAGGGATTGGTGTCGCAATAAACTTCGTCATAGTAAGTGTCTCATCAAACTTTTCTCTCAAGAAGACTCTGCTAAATAAATTGCAAGTGTACTTGATACGATTAAGCCAGAATGAGCTCGCTGAGCGGAAGATATTCCTCACTGCCTCCGAAAGATATTTTATCATCGAATTTAATGTCGAAAACTATGATACGCAGTATTACTCGAGATTACCACATCCGTCAGAATATTTAAGCGGAGTTCCAGAGTCAACAGGATACACATATTATTTTTCTACGGACCTAGTCGAGCCGATTTCCTGCAATAGCAAATGCTGTGGAAGAGTGGATACTTTTGACCCTGCTAAAGTGAACAATTTGGTAACTGAAGAAGATTATAGTATTATTAAAAAGAAAATCAAGGGAACGAACAAAGGACTGCTTTGGATTATCAAGTTTGTAAAACTACTCAGCTTTCTAACGCTCGACTGCTATTCTCTTTGGGCTTTTTGCTTCGCTTTAGCATCTTACAAGTACCGGGAATCAACTTTTCTGGGATCTCCAGCGTTTTACTTGTTTCCTCTGTATTTCACATTCGTGATGCTTCTTGTGCTCTCGTTTATTCTGACCATGTTGACGGAGTGCTTCCAAAATCGAGTAAACAAATTTTTAGCGCGAGTCAATTCTGGGAAACTCTACAAGCAGCAGCTAGAGCTCTCCTTTAATGTTGATAATGACTACTTCGCAATAAAATCGCTGGATTCTCAACTCAAACTTCCACTTGAGACATGGCAATATGTGATCAACAAGCAAGCAGGGACAAATACTGGAGGAAACAGCCCAACAAAAGTCAAAGTTACGAATGATAGGCAAAACGAGGAAGAAAAGGACGGAAACAGTTCTATTCTAGATATGAGTAATGCAGAAAAAAAAAAGATCGAAAGGAAAAAGCTCATTAATCCGAAAGGACTGAGTATTAATATTGAGGATTAGGACTGATCAAAAAATTTTTCGTTTGGTAAATCATAAAATCAATTCACATCTTTTGTTGTAAGGATGTCTTTGTTCTTAGCCTCATTCATAATCTGAAAACTAATTGAGTGTAAAAGAAAAAAAAAAAACAAACCTTCAACCAATTATTAATAAATGTAATGCTATACCACCCTTTTTACTGGCTGGATTATCCATCAAAATTAATGCTTCCAACAAAATATCGGGTTATTCAACTCTAATACTAGAATGATCGGCCAATACATGGAAACATTATTCAATTAATGTGAAAGACTATAAGGTTGTATTTTGAATTGATAATGGTGCGAAATTTAATAATATTTTTTGGGGGTTATTTGCTGGATATTTTCAATCAATGAAAATTGAGGCAACTAATGAAAAATGAGAACTCCTATCCTTTTATAAAAGTATAGATTTCTTCAAGAAATATTAATACTCTCAACTTTTTGTGTATGAAATCAAAAGGGAAACACAAGATATCTCGTTCAACCTAGGATTGTAACCCATTAACTGATTCGACAGCATCGGTAAACCCTCCTTTCACAGTTTCAATTTCGATTTCTCGAGCTGTCTCTGCTTCTACGTTCTCACCAGGATAGGTAATCCCGTTGGTAATCCCATAATTTTGCTTCTCCTCATCTCCAAGTTCTCCAGGTGTCTCAGTGATTTTGTCATATAGAATTTTAAGTTTTCTTGATTGTTTAACGAAAATGACAAGCATGATCAATATAAAGATTCCAAGCAAAGCTCCAATTATGCCGATTGCAACCCAAGTCCCAGCATTATTCGAACTGGAAGTCAGTACTGCTGTACCATTATAAAGCAAGCAAACACCATTTGTCATGTCCTGTACGTAGCCAGAAGGACATGTTGCCATACAAATATGAGTAGAAGGTTGAAGATAATATCCGTAATTGCACGATGTACAATTAGATCCGGAACAGCTCAGGCATTCAGGAGCACATGCGACACAAGTATTTGTTTCAGTGTCAGGCCAATATTTGTGTTCTGGGCAAGTACGCAGGCAGCTAGGAGAGTATGGTTGTAGGAAATACCCAGAATTACACGAGGAACAGTCATCATGGCTACTTCCGTTGCATGTGGCGCAAGCCTCATCACAAGGCTGACAGATTCCCTCCTCAGTCGATGCATAATACCCTGCCGGGCAACTAGGCAAGCATTCTGAGGTATTAGTAATGAAAAAATACCCCTCTTTGCAAGAAGTGCAGTTCGGCGTGGTAGAGCCTTGACATGTCAGGCATTCGTGAGGACAAAGGGAGCAAATATTTCCCAAGCTATTCGTCCAAAATCCGTCGGAACAGGTTGTTTGGCAGGTAGTAGCAGAAGCATTGACAAAATATCCGCTCACGCAAGAAGTACACTGAGTAATTGCAGGCCCAAAGCATTGAGCACAATTCGAATGGCAACTTACACAGGTCTGCGTAGAGGTATCTGCATAGTAAGAATTTGGGCAACTTGGAAAGCACACAGTTGTACCAGGTTGCAAGTAATTTCCGGGGGAGCAAGTGAGACAGTCAGCATTTGTAGATCCGAAGCACGAAGCGCACTCAGTCGAGCACTGGAGACAGTTATTTCCAGAAGAATCCGCCCAATAGCCTTGCGAAGGGCAGGAAGTTAGGCAAGTTTTCAAGTCTGGCTGCAAATAGAATCCAGCAGCGCAGAGAGAACAGCTGCTTTGATCACTGCCAACGCAGGTTAAGCAAGCTGGGTGGCAAGTTTGGCATTCAAGAGACGAAGAATCAGCATAATAGCCGTCAGGACAGTTAGAAGAACATGTACTTGTGTTCGATATCATATAGTAGCCCGAGGAGCATTGACTGCAATCATCTTTCGTCGGACCTGTGCATAAAGAACACTCTGGAGCACACTGAGAACAGGTATATCCTGAGGAAGTCCCCTCTGATGTTGAGTCTAGATAATATCCAGGATGGCAATTAGAGCACAGAGTATTAGATGTGCAGTTTAGACACCCCTCTTTGCAAGGCAGACATGTCCCATGCGTCGTATTTTGATAGTATCCTGTAGGACAACCGATACGGCATGTTGTGCTATGTGGCTGAAGAAAGTATCCAGGATTACACTTCAAGCAGGTTCCAGACCCGGGTCCGAAGCAAATCTGGCAAAGACAATCACAAGGACGGCAAAAATATGGGGTACAGACAGCATCTGGCACAATATAACTACGATATGGGCAGATTTTGATCATATTATTGCCGCTCTCATCTGAAAAGCCAGCACAAACTGATTTTCCATAATAGTTCTGAACATAACTTGTTGGAGTGAAGGAGACATTAAAAGATAGAACATTGTTGATCCTAGCTGGATAGCCGAAAGCTGTTACTGCTGTCCATGATTGCAAAGATGAACTGTAACTGTCAGAGTCCCAGGCAGTACCACCAAAGAATCCTAACAATTCAGGTTTTGGAGCCACCGTCACATTAGCCACGCCTTCAAAATCAATAACCGCCACCAATCTATTGAAATCGACATTAGGCCTTGTGACACTATAAAATCCATCTGTTGATGCATTGTTCTCAAAATAGACTGTATTGGTTGATAAATCAGCCGAAATTCTCCATGTTGATCCTTGAACGATGTCGCTTGAAGGACAACTGAAGCAAAACCAAGCGCTTATAGCAAGAGCGACTAGTAATAAAAGTCGCATTTTTATCGTTAGCTATGATCTGAGTTGATGATATTTTTTATTTTGATTTGTAAAACTCTATTGTTCATGCATTTTTATTCATTTAATCTGAAGTACTCCCAGCAATTATTGAAATCGAATTTTGGACAGAAGCTCAAACTTACAACTTTTTGAGTGAAGAGACAATTAAGGTTCCCAGTCGAGTCATCTGGAGTCGTTCGGGGGAAAGTTTTTGTAAGATTGATTTAATTTACAATGCAGGTCATATCCTAATAAAATCTCTGCAGGTAATGAAAGATGTCCTGCTGATTCATGGGCGCAACTACTCCGAGAAAACTGAAATCAGCATCATTAATCACTTCTTTAAGTCTTAACTGATCGGCTTCCCGATCTTTTTCCACAGCTGGTATAGCAGTTTTACGAACACTGTGGAGTTTCATGATGTTACTCTTCTCTTTGCGGACATTGCTGGATTTACTAAATTCGCTTCTGAGGCCCTCGCTGATGAGGTCGTCAAACTGCTTTCTAAACTTTGCACAGAATTTGATAAGATGTGTTTGAAGTATCAAGTTTACAAGGTGTATACAATTGGAGATGGTTACGTAGTCATGGAATTTACCGATAAGGATAAACGAAATCCAGGCAAAGAGGCTAAAAATGTTGTCCAGATGGCTCTAGCGATGATTGATATCATCATAGTGACAAAGAAAGAGATTAATTTCGAAAAATTAAATATGAGAATAGGAATTCATACGGTATCTTATCAGATTATTCTGAGTCTGAATCTCTTTTTGTGATTTATTAGGGCACACTTATTGGAGGTATTTTCAGTACTGATATTGTCCGCTATGATATTTATGGACCAGAAGTGTTAATCGCCAATAAGATGGAATCTAGCGGAGAAGAAAGACAAATAAATGAGAGTGAGAGGACAAAGTATTGGCTTGAGAACGAATATCCTGGAGAGTTTCAATTTACACCTCACTAGAACCTTTTTGTGAAATCTCTAAATTGTCAAATCCAGAGTTACTTCGTGTACTTCTTCGTCTGGGGCAGTTGGCTCGATGAATATCGTGAATCACAAGTCTAATAATAACTTTGCCAGCTCACATGGAAGGAATGAGATTCTGAATGTGAATGATGCACAAATAGATGTAGATCAAGTGGATTTACCAAAGTCTGAGGCAGAAGAGGTTCTTGGAATAAAAGAATAGCAACAGTTCAAAACAGGACAGGAGCCTGTGGACCTTGGAAAGGAAGAGAAAATATGAAATTCAGAAGGAAGAAGGGCAGCAAATAGAGCTGGAAAGAAACGAAACTATGAATGGTCTCTCATCTTACAATGGCCAGATTATAGAAGTAGAAAATTAACACGAGGAAGCTTCTCAACCTGAAATTTTATTGACTTGGGATTAAACAGTTCAAGTACAAAATGAGTATTTCTCATTGCTGATTGAACATATCTCGAAACATTTTTGTCTGAAGAGATTATAATTAAGTTGGAGAAGAGAGAAAGACTTTTTTAAATCGTCGTTTTGAACTTGTTATTTGTCATGATAAGAATACCGCACTATCTTGAATATGTTTGCCTGTTAATACATTCATTAGTAAGTAACCAATTAAAATGAAGTGTCAATGAAGAAGATATCTATGCTATTTGCTAAGAAGTTCCTGATGCAACTAAATCATGACACTAGAATAAGTTACAACTTTTAGTCAAAATTGCTGATGGACTTCTTGACAATTAAAATCACGTTTCCTACTAATATCTGAACCATTCAAATATTGTAAATTTTTTTTGGAACGATATCATTTCCACATGAACCAGACTAATTTCCTGTTCAAATTTCAAGATTTGGAGGAATGCATGTTATTGGCCTTTGAAATGAAAAGAGTATATTATTTCTTAGGAACAATACCAGTGAAGATATATTATATTTTCGTTTGGAAAGCTACTTACTCTCTTTGTTTTCGCGACATTTATCACTCTCGAGATGTGTCGTTGCATTCACAAAAAAAAAAAATCGAGAATCCTCATGAGGCCTCAATAAATACTCAGAAAGAAGCAGATTTTCAATTACAAAATCACTCTGGCAGGATGAGTTGATACAATCAGAAGGGTGGTCAAACCATAACAGGATTGTACAGGGAAATTAGCTTGATTGTGTTCTATTCTCATAACACGGAGCTTCTGGATAATTGCTCAAGTCTGCTCTTTAGGTTTGCGGTTTCCTTACTAATATTTCATCCAGAATAGGTAGTGGGTCAGGCTGAACAGTTTAGTATTCTATTTTCCTGACTGCAAACTTTATACTCCCACCCACCAACTCAAGTAGCTCTACAGCTTCTCTAGGTATCTGTGGAGGCTATTGATGCTTTCATTGCCTTTATTGAGGTTTTTGCTGCAGAGATTCTGAACTATAAGATTCTTTTATCGACTGCCGATTTCTGGGGTTTTGTCATCAAGGTTTTCAAGGATTTTGTTGAAGAGCTGATTCTGAAATATAAAAGAATTTTTTATTTCTATGTCATGAAGTTAATGGAGAGAGATGGAAGTTTTGCCTAAGCTATTGAAAAATATTTAGTACTATATCTATGTGAATTTTAAAGCAATAATCAACTCCTGGAACCTAGAATTAGCAACTCTTTGCCTTTTGAAGATCATCAAGTGAATTTTTTGTGTTTTGATGATTTCCACATAACTTTCAGAATTTTTTTTTTTGTATGATCTCTGGAGGAAATTTACAGAATTGTTAAAATTCTTGAGGCAAAAATAAGCCATGCCGAAGTAATAAAGAATGATGCTTTTCTTAGATTTTTAGAGCTCATGCTAATAAATTTTTCTTCTTCTCGTGATTGCCCAAATCTCTCCATGCAGTTCCGTGATTATTAAAAGTGAGTGGAAACCTCTGGATGGTCCTTTCAATAATGCTTTTCTTTGATTTTTTGAGCTCGTGTTAATAAAGCTTTCTTCTTCTCGCGATCGCCCAATTTTCCCCATGCATTTCCGAGATTCACAAGAGTGATGGCAATATGAGGGTGGTCCTCTCCATAATGCTTTTCGAAGATTTTTAGAGCTCGTGTTAATAAATTTTTCGCTTCCTCGTGATTGCCCAATTGTCCCCATGCTACTCCGAGATTAAAAAGAATGAGGGCAGTTCGAGGGTGGCCCTTTCCATAATGCTTTTCGTTGATTTCTAGAGCTCGTGTTAATAAATCTTTCTTCTTCTCGTGATTGCCCAATTGTCCCCATACATTTCCGAGATTCACAAGTGTGAAGGCAATACGAAGGTGGTCCTCTCCATAATGCTTTTCGAAGATTTTTAGAGCTCGTGTTAATAAATTTTTCGCTTCCTCATAATTGCCCAATTGTCCCCATGCTACTCCGAGATAATCAAGAGTATGGGCAGTTTGAGGGTGGTCCTCTCCATAATGCTTTTCGTTGATTTCTAGAGCTCGTGTTAATAAATCTTTCTTCTTCTCGTGACTGCCCAAATCTCCCCATGCTATCCCGAGCTTGCCAAGAGTGATGGAAGTTTGAGGGTGGTCCTTTCCATAATGCTTTTCTTTGATTTCTAGAGCTCGTGTTAATAAATTTTTCGCTTCCTCATGATTGCCCAATTGTCCCCATGCTACTCCGAGATTATCAAGAGTGAGGGCAGTTTGAGGGTGGTCCTTTCCATAATGCTTTTCGTTGATTTCTAGAGCTCGTGTTAATAAATCTTTATCCTTCTCGTAATTTTCCAAAGTTCCCCATGCTACTCCGAGATAATCAAGAGTGATAGCAGTTTCTGGATGGTCTTTTCCATAATGCTTTTCTTTAATTTCTTGAGCTCGAGCTAAGAGAGATATCCCTTTCTCAGATTCGCCTAAGGATATCCAGGCACCCCCTAGCCTATGAAGAGTGCTCGCAATTTGAGCATGTTCTTTCTCGTAGTGCTTTTCTTTGATTTCTAAAGCTCTAGATAATAAATCTCTCCCTTTTTGATCGTCTCCTAACATAATCCATGCGACCCCAAGGTAATCAAGTGTGATCGCAGTTTGAGTATGATCTTTCCCATAACTTTTTTCTTTGATTTGTAGTGCTTGAGTTAACAGTTCTTTCTCCTTCTCATCATTGCCTAAAGCTCCCCAAACTCTCCCGAGATTATCAAGAATGAGAGCAGTTTGAACATGATCACTGCCAAATCGATTCACTGAAAACTTGTAAGTTGATTCCAATTTGCTGAGAGCATCTTCATACTCACCAGTGAAGTCTAGTTGGAAGCAACCAATCTTATAAAGTAGCTCCATATACTTCAAGTCTCCTATCTCACTCTTCATACTATTTAATAGCAATCCATGTGGAACGATCCAGCTCGCTCTTTGACCTGTCTCCAACTTTTTCTTATCATAAGCTAACTGTTTTAACACCCAGTCAAATAAACATTTATAGATTTTTTCAAACAACCCATTTCTATGATGGATTAATCTCATGAGAGGCTGGGTTAAGGTATATATCCTGACAAATTTCTCAGTCAAGTCAACGCCTTCGAAATTTGTAATGCGGGCCTCATATTTAGTTCTTTTAGTGAGTTTGCTCAGATCATAACGATCTTCTATACTCACAAATGAATGAGCTTCCAGAAGTTCCAAACTCTTTTCAAATTGCTCTTGATAAGACTCTTTTTGATCGTTTACTTGAAGAAAACCTTGAATATTCTTCGTACAGTGTAACCAGCAGTCGTGAAGAAACGTCTTTGTAACGTTTTCCGGTGATAAGTATGCTAACACCCCCAAGATCGAGCCAGCGCATTTATTCATTTCACAAAAATTGATCAGATTAAAGATAATCGAACTAAAACTAGGCTTGCTAAGTTTCTTTACTGCTTGAAGGCTTTGATTCAATTCGGGTTGCAGTATCTTAGTTTCTTTCTCCTTTGGCAGCGTGTCCATTTTCCTCTCCTCCAACAGTTCCAAAGATGACTGAGTATCGTAGGTATTCAAAAATTTTTCCAAATAGGTTGTGAAATTGGCTAAAGTGAGGTTGGCTTGTTTGAGATAGGCAATTGCTTGGTTAGCCACAAATGGGACTCCATCAATTAAATCAGCAAATTTGTTTACATGCTCGAGTAGTTCAGTATTTCTAGGCATTTTTGAATTCAGGGCCTCATGTACTTCTTCTGGACTGAATTTTCTCAAATTAATGACCTTATTAGTCAGTCCTTCCCATTTTTCAGAAGAGGATGTTATGAGAATATCGAGACTACGACCGAGCACCACTGAGGGTGGAGGCATATATTTGAGAATACCTTCCATATTTTGTACATTGTCCAAGACAATACAAATCTTTTTCTTTTTGGCGAGGGAATCACTGGAAAAGCTTTGATAGAAATTTTCAATTCCATTTCTTTCGTAATTCGTATTAGCCTTGGGATTCGCCTCTTTTTCTTTTTTTTCTTCTTCTCCCTCTTCCTGAGGGTGTAAAAGTTTTTGGTTCTCGCTAACTCTTTGAAGATAAAGAAGAATCTGGTGATAGATCATGGGACTGTAATCTGCCTTGAACCAGATTATATCAGAGTAAGACTTCTGATGCGATCTGAGATATTCTAATACGAAATGTGTTTTGCCGAAGCCCGACATCCCAGTGATAGCTATGCAATTTATTTTTTCATTACTGAAGGAAAGAAGTTTCTGAATCTCGTCTAATTCTGCCTTTCTGCCAATGAATTTTCTGTTTAAACTTGGGACTTGGAATGTTTTGGCAGAATCTGAAATTAAGATCAAATTTCTAATTTCTTCCATCCACAAATTATTTGAGTCTAAAGCTGTGGTTCCATTGTTCGCAGTGTCTTTTCGAACTCTAGTTTTCATATTGATCCAAGTAAGCATTGCTTCTTTAATGAGAGAATTCAATTCGTCAGCTGTAAAACCACGCTGTTCGAAACTAATGTCTGTAGCCTGTCGCTCTCTAGAAATTCTGTTTCTTCTTCTGATACTAGTATGTGCTGATAGCTCATCAAATGTCGGTCTTAAATTAACTTCACTGTGCGTCATCCTTATCAGAAACTCTTTCAACTTCTCATCAAGGATTTCTCCAAAGAGTACTCCTTGTAACGTTTCTTCAAAGATAAGATCTTTTGTTGCTTCTAATTCTCTAAGTCTCTTTACTTTTTCGGGCTTTACTCCGTTTAATTCTAAAATACTCAGTCCTAAACTCATCACTTCTTTCGTGATCTGCGGTGAAGGTTGCACCTTCTGAGTCATAGATCCCGTTTCTGGTACATGGTCACTCATAAGTGCAGTAAGCCAGTCTCCCAGGAAATACGCTCCGCTCTCTTTGAATCTATAGATACTCTGAGGTGTCATGATATTACTGCAGTCTTTGATTCTAAGATTTTGGGAGAGAAATTCCACATCCAAGAGGATGTCTGCAATCATATCTTTGACATTTTTCACGTCGCTAAACCCTGGTAAGTTGGAATTGTCTTTTATCTCTTCCAGTTGAATTGAACTCTATGCTATTTGAAGCTGGTGACTAAGTGGAGCGTATGGAAGTGTGACAAAACCCATCTTTTTTTCACTAATCTCAAAGGAGTTCACAAGAACACAAGTAGGATCAATTGAGATAAGATGGAGCAGCTCTTTGATGAAGAGCGAAGCAGCTGCATCGTAGTCCTCTTGAGCGAACTCAGAGTTGACGTCTAAAACTCTGATTGTATGGAGTGAATATGGAGGGGAGAGTGCTTTGCCTTCGTAAATATGATATAAAGGTGTTTTAGAGGTAAGTTTGAGGTCTGAGTAGCTGAGTTTGATGTGAGGAGTGAGAATATTCCAGTCTTCTGGGTATTGAGTATTCAACAACATGTTGTAGAGTAACAGGCAAATATACTATCTTGGTTTCTCTTCGGAATTTATTTATGGGATCTTGAATTTAATTTGTATTTATTACTTATTACTTTTGTGTATGCTACTCTTAAGTACACTTATAACGAGTAAGGAGTTCATTCTCTACTTACAATTCTCTATCAATTTGTTTCTTAATGAACGATTTGAGTATTAAATGAAGTCTATGGTCCAACTTTTAACTGAAGGCTACGCCCTCTCTTAACAGTTATTTGAGAAAATAACAAACTAACATTTTTGATTTTTGTATTAAAGCAGCAACATCTAAACTGAATTGGAGTCAAACAATATTTGGGGTTTTGGGGTTTTGGGGTTTTGGGGTTTTGGGGTTTTGGGGTTTTGGGGTTTTGGGG
>ENA-UOTX01001107-UOTX01001107.1-compost-metagenome-genome-assembly--contig:-NODE-1107-length-22405-cov-17.823092_pt1 | contig 22405 bp, 13 predicted proteins | sample MGYA00238143_ERZ746982 | MGnify/ENA primary metagenome ERZ746982 (study PRJEB28758, sample SAMN06268862) | compost metagenome | isolation source: single cell | place: USA: California, Emeryville, Joint... | reverse complement strand
ATAATCAGCTGCTCAATTTTTCCAATTTGACAAATTGCCAGCTACCCAAAATCTTGAAACATTCTTTATTATTATCAGGTGAGTTTTAAAGGAAACAATTAAGCAAACCAACGATTCAAATTGCATTTCTCAAAAAAAAAAGTGAAGAAAAATAAAAAGTAATTTGTTAAGTAACATGAAAATCAAAACTGTATAATCACCGATTCATCAAGCCACAACAATCTATTAATTCCAAATATAGATGCGTTTGTCCATCCCGCCACCAATAATCATATAATCAGGAGTTACAAGCAGTGCATGAATCGCCCCAGTCTTATTAGGAATCGTATTCAAGCACGCTCCCGTCGACAATGCCCATATTTTTAGAACTCCTTCATTATCACAGGTCAACAGCGTGTTATCCTTGTAATCAGACAAGTTCAAAATATGATTTTGATGTCCAATTATCGTCCTTAAACAAGTGACCTTGCTAAGACTCCAGATCTTTATCGTTTTGTCTGAACTTCCACTGGCCAGCGTATCATCATCTTGAAGCAGTTTAATGCACCATACAGGTCCTGTGTGCCCTGAGAGAGTCTCAATACACGAATTGAGCTTCTTTTCCGCATTCCATAGCTTGATTACTCTATCGCTGCCTCCAGAAATCACGGTTTTATTATCAGCCTTGCAAGCAAGAGCAAGGACCTCGCCATTATGCCCATTAAAGGTTTTCACGCAAGCTCCGGTTTCTGAATCCCACAGCTTAATCGTGTAATCTGTTGACCCACTAGCAATAGTTACACCATCAGGAAGCACATGGACCACGAGTACTGCATTAATATGTCCCTTTAGGGTTACCGAGCTCTCGTTTATCGGAATGACCTTATCATCGCCGTTGTATTGGCTCACTAGGTTCCTCGTTGGCCAAATCCTAATCGTCTTGTCCCAGCTCGCTGAAACCAGGTCCCCATTCCCCAGCAGAGCCAACGATCGAACACCCGCTGTATGTCCTTTAAACACTTTTACGCACCGGAAAGAGATCGTGTCCCAGAGCTTTATCATCCCATCATCCGCGCTGGATGCTATCAACGTGTCTTTCATATGCAGCAGGCTGAGGACTGTCCTGCTGTGGTAAGAATCGAAAGACGCGGAGAGTTGTATCCTTCGAATTTCAATAGTCGGGTGATTACGGCCGAATGTTTGCTCAGTGATACTCTTATTAATTATTTTCCTTGAGGAATTTAAGTTGGACAGTGAGGAAACAGAGACGTTTTGAGAAAGCGTAGAGGAATCGAACTGTAGACTCTGGGAAACCCCTTTGCCGCGGTCAGTAGATTTGGCTTGAGATCGACGCAAAATCGATTTGTTAGGACCCTGATTCGGACTATGTATCAGTCGGCTCGTGTCGAGGATTTTCTGAGCATTAATGTACGATTTGCTTGGATTATAGCTCATGTTATGGGATAGCAGGTCGTCCTCATCATCAGCGCTGATAAGATTCGTCAAGTTCTGCTGCAATTTGTCCTTGAACACATTGAAATACCCTTTAATCGCATTAAACCTCCTCAAATCAAACTGTGGAGCCTCATCTCTCATCAATACCACTGTATTATACGCGCTTTCAAGCTCCTCAGGGATCTTAAATTGCTCTTGGTAATTCTGAAGCAGGTTATTCGTCATTTCGGACAAACCTTCCAACGTAAACGGACTATACTTCTCTATAATCTCATCGAAGCTGTTGAATTTCGCCATATAGTACGACGAGAAGTTTTCATCGACTTTATACTCAAAGTTCTCAAAAGAAGTTTTGAAGTTTTCAACAAAGTTTTTCATTTGATTGTGCATCGATTTCCTCACGCTTTCCAAAGCGCTTGTCACTTCTTTGATCATGTTATTGATTTCTTCATCGATAATAGAGAGCTGGGAGTTGATCCGCTCCATGTAATCCTTTTCATTGCTTTCTCTGTTATGATAGCACTCGAAAATGTGGTTCGCTCGGAGGAGGCCTTTCATTTCATACTGTTTCCTTTGCTCGTTAAGGACTTCCTCTAGATCACGTATGAAGTCCTCGTGGCGACAATGCATCTTTTTAAAGACACATGCAGTACAATATATCCGATCGAATTCGCAGTTTGGTCTCAAACAAACGTACTCGATTCGTTTAGTCGGGTGCTTTTTGCAAGGGACATGGATCTCCTGTAAAACGGACCTGATGCTTTCAGTGTGGCTATGATTCATACGAAAAAGAAGAATAAATAATGCGAATTATTCGACGCAATAAAAATGTTTCAACTTTATTATTGCTTCTATTTTTCTCTAATAATTAGATCTGGCTATTCTTATTTAACGAATTCTCTTCAGAAAAAAATTGAAAAACCCTGATATATTGATTATCATCATTTAATCCTATTACGATTCGCTTCTCGACGCACCAACACTATCGCTGATGAGATTTTAAGGGGCAATAGAAAAGAAATCAAAAGATAAATTTCATTGAATCTATATTTATTCAGACCCTACGAGACAGCAAAGTGTAGGCTTACAAAGCATTTCTCTCATCTGCGCATTGATCACTTTGATTATATTCAATGGAAAGAGGTGTCGGGAAGAGAGGAGATTTTTGCAAAATTGCTGGTTCTGACTCATTTCAGATAAAATCGAATACTTTTGAAAATAAACTTTGCCTCATACATAATAAACTCTATTGCGAGTAAATTAGTGACGTTGGCGACTTTCTACATGTACATTGAATCGCAACCTCAAATAAAAATGATTATTCCATATCCTCAACTACCATGTGCCGAGGGTCCTCAGGATTTCGTTCCAGTGCTTCCAACTTTTCAAGCAATGCTTTTTTCCTGCGCTCAAGCTCCTTTTGTAATTCGCTGTCCTTTGCGCTTGCTTGGAATTTCTGGTGCAATGCTTCTTCTATAGAATGTAGAGTATTTAGCAAACAAACCTCTGAATTCAATAAATTTACTTGTTTGATGCTGCTGCTTATATTCTTCAATTGACTCATCATCCACGAGCTCGATTAACTGCTCTTGCGTTGGATTTGGGATTCCTTTTAATTTCATTTTCACGTACTCCTTGTTTTCCTCGATCCATCGATCCAGATCCTTCTTTGCCATGATCTTTTCATACCGCTCCTCATCCTCAAGCATTTCAATGTCTTCTTGCTGGTCAAGACCATAATACTCAAAATTTATCCTGCGATACAAATCCACTCTGCCTTTTTTCGGCGCATTCGGCTTTTCTCTTGTGAATAGCTCTCTGACTCCAGGCAAATCTTTTGCTGCACCAAAGTATTTATAACTGCCCGAACCTATTGAACCGACCCAATAACAACCAATTTCCTTATAAAAAACACATACCGGGCAGCTCCACCCCTTGAGCGTCTACTATATTCGACCCTGATTTCTTATAATCCGCCCCTCCCAGCTCTTTTATCCGATCTTCCCATTTTTCTTTTTCTCGAAGCAACCTGTTGATTTCATCGTTCAATTCCCTGATTTTATGCTCTCCCAGTCCTAATCACTCATCATTCATATGCTTTGATTGACAGCAACTACCTGCATTTTGAATCTCTTGCACTTTCTTGATTACCTCCCTTACTATCTGCTGACTAACCCATTTTCCATTCAAAATTTCATAATTTTGGTTTATAATTTACCGCCAACGTTCTGCCTCACTAATCGAATCACAGTCTTTGGTCAATGAAGGTCGCTGAGTAGTTTCTCTTGCACCTAATTGTCTTTTCATCGACACCCAGCGATTCAACATCGCTTGGGCCTTTTCCTCGTTACGTGCCATGGTTGTTCGAAAATTAAATAAAGATATTTTAATCCTATCACTTTCAATTTTTCGCACTACCCATAGCCGAAAGCCATGGTCAAAATCCATTTGAACTCATCTTAATCGATGGTGCTATGAGGGAAATACAGGCAAATCACATGTACATCAAATGCTGGAGAGAAGTTTATTGATGGAGCGAATATACTCGAACGGTATTTTGCTGGATATTTTACAGAATAACAGTAATTGAATGATTTTTTTTACAAACAACACTAACTCTTTATATGTTTTTACTTAATTTGGGAGGGAGAGAGAGATAATGAGACCCACCCACCTATCCAAATGCAAATATTTGAAAGTAAGAATCTGCGGCAAGTCTCCTGCTCAAGGCTTTTAAGTGTTCTTCTTGCACTCCTTAAGCACGTGATAAATCAGTCTGAACGCAGTATTGATCTCATCCTTGGTCTATCATTAGACATTCAGTCTATGAGGTTAAACAAAATGGATCAAGTACCTTTGCGCCCGTCAGGACCAGCTTTCCGGATACGAATATCAACAGCACAACTTTTGGATTAATCATCTTGTAAATCAGACCAGGGAAGAGCTCTGGTTCGTACTATTAAAAGTCAGTCGTTAAATTAATATTCGAGAGGAATTGAAAGAGTCTACCTGACAAAATTTCGAGTGACTTCCACGAGTCAGTTCGTCGAGTTTGATTGGGAACTTGACATCAGCAGAGCCGACGATGTTTTGAATCTTAAAATCTTTGAATTTGACGTTGAAGCCGATCTTTTCAATAATTCTGGCGAATCGTCTTGCTGCCTTCAGAGAGGCATCCTCGCTCTTCGCTCCAGTGCAAACCATTTTGCCTAACAATTAGAAGGGAGCTTAGTCTTGTCTTCGAAATTTTGGCGGTTCCTACCTGATTTGAACACCAGAGCAGTGGTTTTCGGGTCTCGAAGTCTCATAATGACCGCGGCAAAACGCTGAGGGGGAAAGGTTAACGATAACCCGCGAAAATGTGGTTACCTTAGGGTTGTATTCGGCGTTTCTCGCGTTCGCGTTTATTTTCTTAAGATCTAGCTCGCAGTTGAGGTTTACAGTAGACACAATGTTCCTTTTAGAGAATAATTAAGATGATCTTCGAGTAGAAAAATTACTGTAAAGTCGGGTACAGCTCCGGTCTGATCTCAGCATCCCCTTGGTCCATTTGATTCATCAAACTCACTTGTCTAAGGGAGAAGAAGGCTATAATTTTTGAACATATGAGAAAAAAATAAACCTGAATTGGTTGGGGTTTTGCGCGACAGGGTTGACCCCGTGCTCAGCTTTGATCATGTAGGCTTCTTCTTTGTGTGAAGATTTTAGCGCATCAGCGCGGTTGCCTGTATTTCCGTAGTTGTTCATTATTTCGGTGTGTACCAAAAAAATAAAAAAAGATTATAGCTCAGAATGCTACTATTTAAGTCCGTAAATAGTATTTATACCCCTCGCTTTTTATTTGAATAATTGGACCAGCTGTCTTTTATTTTTGGCATCCAATGAGGACTAGAGATCTCCTACAAAAATATGAGTCGAACTGAGATCGGTCTAAGCTGTAGCGGCGGCCCTCTTTCGAACGTTTCTGATCTCTTCTTTAGGAAAATCCATGATTAATGAGGAAATAATGGGTTTTAGAGCATAAGATCCGTTCTTTTACAGGCTTGGCCTGAATAAAAAGGCTCGAAGTTGGAGAGAAGCCATTGATTTGGCCTTAATCTTGGTATGAGTAGAGATTTGATGGGGGTTAAGAATTATCCAACCCCAATTCTGAGCAAATTTCATTAATAATGATAGCTTTTTTTTCGCTAAGTCCATCGATCGTCAGTGAAGAAATTTTTTTCGATCTGTTGGTATGGAGCTGAGGGACTCTGAAGGAGCAAAGCTGTTTTTTGGTGTTGTTGTTGGCAAGAAAGGAGACTTTTTTGAATTTGAAAAACATTTCTTTCGAAGGGATTAATGCCTTCATTTGCGATTTTCTGGCTTCCTATTCTCATAATTTGTGATTTTTCGAATCACAATCGAGTATCTTTGGGAGCTTTAGACCCAATCAGGTGATATTCCTGCTTTGCAGTTTCCTTAGTGTAATTGTTTAGTCTCAAAGGCGATAACTTTATCGTATTGTTTTGTGTAACTGCTTCACATAGTGGCGAGATAACAAAGAAAAATAGGCTTTTAAATCCACTTTTCTAAGAGCAAGAGTGGAATCATGAATTTATGTTGAGTAGAACTGGTTTTGGGCATTTTCCCTTTGTGCTGATGAATACAGCTGGACGATATCAAAAATATGCCCAAATACGAGCTCGTATCGTAGACTTCTATTGATTCATTATTTCTCATATTCTTTCCTCATCATTTTCCTTCCTGTGTAGTACTCATGATTTGTTAAGGAAAAAGCTTACGAACATTAATGAATCAAATTCTTCGAGTCCATGGTTGATAGCAGCTCTGCTGTAAATGACAATAGAGTATTCAAAGTTTTTTCAGTTATCTTCTTCTCCAAAAAGAGTGCAGAATAGTAGCCTTTCAAATAAACTCCATTATGGCTTCTGTTGAAATATAATTTCCCACCCAAAATTGTTAAAATAAGTCTACTTAAATTCTCTTGATATAGTTGAATAAAACGCAAAGAAATCCAATGTAGCACCCATCCCTCCAGAGAAAGGTATCCTCAGAACAATGATTCAGAAATTTCGAAAAAATCTGTCCTCTTCCTTTTCAATCAGGAGACAGAAGTAAAATAAATTTTGGCTATAATTCCATTAACAACACAGAGCCCCTGTGATCGCGCTAAGCATTCTCTTTCATACCAGAGACATTCAAAGTTAAAGTCTCCCACTTAATATAAAAGCCGGCTGAGTGAGAAGAAACATATCGTACATTCTTTAAATTGCAATATAAACTGATTTTTTCACTTAAATTTTATTCGAAATTCTTTCGTTGGAAAAAAATTCCAAAAAATTGAGCGAAGTTTCGAGAAATGAAAGTTCCAAATAAAAATCATTAAATAAATGGGAAATCACACTCCCAAGTCAACGAAGGATGTTCATAGATCCCCACCAAAGTATCTCTTTCTCGATCTTGTTAGTATATTAGAAGGCTCTATTCCAAACGACAAAATCAGCAATAACGACCTAATCTGCCGAAAAATCAACGAATCTCGTAGCCAGATTCTCAGAAACGGAGTTAAAATTCTCTGTCTTGTAAACATATTAGTCGAAGAGTTTGGTTATTCAATAGTATTTCACTCCTCACACAAATTACAACAGCAACTCGATGCTCTCGAAGCAGTAAACAATGCTTGTAAGGTCAGAGGCATTAAAAAATTTCCAGCAGTACTTGCGATGTCAGTACGAGACTCATCACTTTGCAATAACGTGGAGCCAGCAAATCCAGTTATTATTAAAAACCACTCCCATGGGATCTGGCTCGCCTGTTACGGAAAAAAGCAAAATGGGAAGATTTGCGCGCGTAAAGCCTTAAGCAAATTACTACATATTCCTCCAAACGATCGCAAGAGGCATACTATTATAGATAGTGATCCTTTATCTGTCAATACAGCTCGAGCAGAAGGCTGGAACGTGCACGATACAAAAAACTCTTCCTTATTGCAGATTATTGAAGATATTTACCAGAGAGAGTACATCAGCAGATATGAAGCGAAGAGAAAAGAGAGCGAAGGCTTGGAAAACAGCTCGTTGCTTTCGAAAACAGTTTTTAAAGCCATAGATGCAAGGCCCACTTCGCTTGGTAGAATTTTCGTGGATGAAAAGGATAAATCTGAATGGATTGGGAAATGCTCCGAGAAAGCGATAGGAGGAATAGGCTTGAACAAGGAGGCAATCGCCCCAGACCACTATATCGAATACAATGAATTTCTTGCTAATAGGCTTTATAACTATTTCGGTGTTACCGTACCCGACGTCCTTTTCAGCGAGCAGTTACTGAATTTAGAAACTCAGAAACGCTGGAAGATTCCTCAGCCGAATAAGCCTCGACTACATTTGATGGTTCGCTGCATGAAAAATTTCAAAGAGTTTGGTCCAAAATTCATCACTGATTATAAGGCCACAAAGACAGAAGGCTATTTTGAAATCGAGAGGCGTCCATTAGAGGGAGTGGGCAAGTGTCTTGCGGTTATGCATTTTTTAAACGAAGAGAATTGGTTAGATGAAGCCGGAGATAAAGTAGGGTATATTTGCCTCAACGAGAAGAATCAAGTGATTAAAGTTGACTGTAAAGACGCTTTAGCCTTTCCAGACCTCTTCGGAGAAAACACAAAACAATTCGATGCTTTGGCCTCGGGGTCGAGCCTCGCGTTTAACGAGCTTAATAAATCAGATCAAAACGATTTTGTAGAGACTGTCAGAGAGATTTTGAATACTTCCAATGAAGTGCTAAGCCTTATTTTCGAGCCTATTATCAGCATCGACAGCAGGTTCAAAAAAGTACTTGACAAACTACTAAACCGGAAAGACGCTCTCCTGACAACATTTCCGCCAGAGGTAGCAGCAACTCTCTCTCAGCAAATAGAAAAAGTACGAAATAATACACAAAAAGATGTACTTTCAGAAATTACTGAATCCCCTGAAAATGAAGAGAGTTCGAAATTAGAGCTCTCTCGTGTTGAAAGCAGGCGATATAAGATAATCATTGGCGATGCAGACCACTTAGCAAGATTTCAAATCCTAACACCGTCTGAGTTTTTTTCTGGGCGGAAGTATGAGCAGGACCAAATCACTAAATTTTTCGAGGCAGGAGAACCTATAGTCTGTCTAGTCGGGATTTCCGGCATTGGGAAATCCGAACTAGCTGCACAGTATCTCCACCAGGCAGCATATTCGACGGTAATCTGGTTGCAGGCTGAACAAGACGTCCTGTTCACACAAATGCAGATATACATGCAGGCTCGTTTTAATATTCAGCCTGGTACGCTGGATAAAGCCAAACTGGTGAGCTTGTTTTATGAAAACTTGATACTACACAACGAAGATGATGAGAAAAAAATTTGCGTTGTAATCGACGGTGCTAACAACCAAGAAGAAATCGCAGGTTATCTGCCTGATGAAGAACATAGAAAACATTTCAATATTTTAGTGATTTCCTGCTACAAAGACTGGCTCTCTGTGCCTACGGTCGTGTTGCAGCCGTTTAGGATTGATGAAACCTCTGAGTATCTAAGAAAGAGACTCGAGTTGCAGGATTTAGCTGGAATTATCGATTTTAATACATTACTAGAAGGTTTGCCGCTGAGTATCAAACAAGCGGTGAGTTTTATCGAGCAGAATCAGATAACTTTGGAAGAGTATTGCCACTTGTATAAAGAAGATTTCGAGAGTCAAACTCTAGAACTTGAGAAGCCAGAGACAAGGATCGCGTATAGAGTGTTAGAGCTAAGTCTCAGTAAAATCGCTGAGAAAAAGCCTGGCGTGGATGAACGCCTTTCTATTTTTGCTTATATTTCTCCAAACGGCATTGACGTGTCATTGCTGCAGAGTTATTATGACTCTTTGGACGATTTTGAGGGGATCTTGGAGTTACTGACTGCATACTCGATTATTTCGCAGTCTTCTGAGGAGACTGAATACAAAATGCATCCTTTGACTCAAGCGTCTCTGAGGCTCTACTATATCAAAAACAACTGCTATGATAAGTATGCCGAGAGGACGTATAATTTCCTATTACCGAAGCTCTCCTATAAAGAAGGCATTCTAGAGGACGCACAGAGGGTTTCACTGTTGATCCCACACGCAGCTGCACTCTGTGGTCTTCAAAGCAGCCTAGAGGACAAAGCTATAGCAGAAATGCTCCATAAAATCGCCTTACATCAGCATTACGCCGCCGGGAACTATCAAACTGCGTTGAAATACTACCAAAGGGCTCTCGAAATCAATGAAAAATGCTATGGTAGAGACCACATTCAAACCGCGTCTGTCTTGATAAACCTCGCGAATGCGTGGGGTTGCTTGGGTGAATACGAAACAAAGAAAAATATGCTGAAGATAGGAGCTGAGATAACAGAGGCTCATTTTGGGAAGGATCATCCGAAGACCGCAATTATTTTGATTAACCTTGCGAATGCCTGGGGTTCTCTTGGAAATTATCAATGTAAGAGGGACTTGCTGGTGCAGGCTTTGTTGATCATTGAGAAGAGATATGGAAGAGCGCATCCTCAGACAGGGATTACACTAGCGAATTTAGGTAGCGCGTTGTTGAAGCTGAAGGAATACGAAATGGCTTATGAATGCCAAAGCAAAGCCTATAAGATCTTTCATAAACAATTTGGAGAAGAGAATAAACACACACGGTTTTCTGCTAACCAACTGAAGCAGATTGAAGGATCTCAGATGAAGTGAGACAGTTCGCGCAGGTTTTTTCCTTTTTGAAATTTGTGAATAGAAAGCTAATGCAAACAGGCGCATGATACAAAAACATTAATTTATTTGTTGTATTATTCCAAGTTATTATCATGAGTCGTGACTATTTAGATCATGCTATGTCAGTCTTTGTAGGATAACTTAGACTGAAGGAAAGCTACTTATGTTCAATAAATCCGAATGATATAGTTCTCCAACAATTTTTCGAGATTAGTATTAGATATCACCTCTCTTGAATATATTCGGCATACAAGCCAGTAATTTTTCAAACGGAAAACGAGCAAAACTCATCGTGTTGGTCACTGACGGAGAGGCTATTGATGATTTGACAACTGCTGCAATAAAGCCAGAGAAGAAGGAGTGATTATTGTTTGCAGAGGGGTCGGCAAGTCGTTAGATCTCGATCAACTGAACCATTCGTTTAAGAAGGATTTTATTGCCAAAATCTAACGAATTGTTCATAAAGCAGTATTGGTCCCAGATTTCGACATTATTCTCGAAGTAGACGCCCTTCTCTGAATTAAAGAAGGTATGTCGATATGGTCACATCAACATTTCTGATTGGAGTGAAGTATCAGAAGGCTACAGCTGGTGTCAACATTATTTTTGCTCCGAATTTACAGAGAGCCTTTTTTTCAAAAATTTCTAGCAAATCATTCAGATTTAATAACAAAGCGAAGCGAGTGATTAGTTAAGGAAACCCGGTCTATCGTTTCTAATGAGCAATCTTTTGCTCTCGAGCAGCCAATTAGCTGAAAATACTTGGCTTGTTGAAGAATCTAGAAGGCAATTATCAAAAGCGAACTGAAGAATTATTTCTCGTCAAACTGCAAAAAAACATCAGCTGAAGAGATGCAGGTAGTCACAAGAAATGAAAACGAAAACTTAACACTCAAAATAACCGAACTTCAACAAAAAACTGAACAACACACAAACCCACAAGCACCCCTCGAGGAAAAGAACAAAATATTAACTCACACTTGATCAGAAGTCTATGACTATACTTCTACTTTCGAGCGAAACAATTTTTCATCACTTGCTTAAAGTAGGCTACAATGCAACTTGTGAATGAAGCGGGATATAAATATAACTAAATAAAAACACATGAGTACAGCACAAAAAATTTAAAAAATTAGGTCTCCGAAAGCCACTTTTTAGACAACTCTCTATCTTTGACAACCTCTAAAAACAACTCTGGAATCTTAAAATCCAATTCACGCAGCCACATATCAAGTTTTACTCTGTTGATTCTTGTCATTGAGAGGTCAAATTTCACAAAATCCTCAGCCATCTCATAGACCTTCGTATCAATGCTTGAAAACTTGATTGCTTCTATCTCATCTAATCTCACGAGGAACTCAGACTGCGCTGGTAAAACGGGTTTCAAAATTTGACTTCCGTTTTGCTCACTTGCAGGAGGCAAATTGTTTTGTTTAGTGGCTTTTTTCACAGATTTTCCTTGCTGAGGTATTGAAGGCCTTCCTTTCTTAATAACGTCAGTATTTGCAACCACGGCTTGTTCAAGCTGCATGCTTTGCTGAGTATTTGATCTTGTTTGAGAGTCTGGATGCGATGGCAGACTATTAAGAGGCTCTAATGAGGCCTTTTCATTATTAATTAGCTCATTAGTAATTATATTCTCATCGTTCCGGTGCTCTTTTTCGATACTTTTACTCTTTGCAGGAGAGCTTGGAAGCGAAATATCATTGACAGACAAGACTCGTTTTGATCTTTTCATGAGGAGAGGAGAGTCTTTTTCCTCAAACTCTATCGGACTGTCAACATCATCATTATCTAAGATGATTATTTTTCGCGCTTTCCTTCCGCTTTTAGGGATAAAATCATCATCATCGTCATCAAAACCACCCGGTTTTATATCAGAACGCTCTTTTTTCTTTGGCGTCACCTTTGAAGTTGATTGCGAAGCATTCGTAAATCTGTCTTCAAGCTGGTTTGCTGGAACTGAAAGAAACTCTCTAATTTCTGGCTCGAAAATCCCGCGTAAATCATTTTTTCCAATTTCAGAGTACTCAAATGAACTTTGTCGAAATTCCTTTTTTTCTGAAGATTTTCCTTTGCTCTCGCTGCTTCTTTTTTTCATTTTCTTCTTAGATCTGCTTTGAAGTCCATCCATCCATATAAGCTCATCTAAAGAGGTTCTATCTTCCGATGATCTAAATGAATTTTCTTCCTCTTCTTCCTCATCGTTGATTATTCTTGTAGATTTGCTTTTAAAATTAAACTGCCCAGAATTAACCTCCTGAGAATCAGATTTCCAGGCTCGTTCTAAGTAAGATAGCTGTCATTATTAAAATTTCAATAAAATTATTACTCGTTGAGAGAAGGTCCCTTCGAACCTTTGTTAAGAGCGGAGGAGATTCATCAAATATATCGATTTCTATCTGGAGGTAAGAGTCCTTGCAGTTTGAGCAGAACCATCGTCCTGATGTTGGGTTTAGACTTGCTTTACATAGCAGACAGTGATTTTTCATCACCGATAAAAGTGCGCGTAGGGTTTATTTTTATTTAATTATTAATGTTTCTGAGTACAACTCATGTGACCAAGGATAACGGCTTTCAAATAATTCGAAATCTTAGACTTATTGTAAATCTAAGTGGTAGGTTTGAGAAAGAAAGGTGTTTGAATCATGGATTGGAGTTAATTAGAAGGAACGAGATGGTGTGGAGCTAGTTGCGTTGATGGACGTGAAAATGATTCTAATAGAATCGATTTTCTGAAAGATAACGAACTACTGTGTTATATTTAACATTACCTTTCATTTCTTATAAACTAGCGCTTTCTTTCCATTCTTATCAGCAGAGTTAGCTATTTTGTTCTCAATAATACTTGTTTTGGGGGTTTTTTGAAGGAATGATCACTTCTAACCAAACAGATCACAAATATTTAAGCCAAGGAATTTTATATTTTGATTGATTTTTGTCGCTCGGACTTTTGTCAATGAAACTGCTAATATAAGAGAATTTAACGATTACACATTATGATCCAAGGCGGCATTTTGAGTTTTGAGTTGAATCAGAAAATTTCAGAAATCTTCAGGTTAATTTTTATTTGAGAATATTTCGTGTAATTCCACCAGGATGATTTCAGAAAACTCTTTGAATAATGTGAGTATCACGCTGGAAAATAAACAAGAACAAGCTGAAAATGAGACCAAACTCTCCAATTCTGATAGAAAGCCCCAGCTTCCATTTCTAGATTCCGGTAACTACCGCATTAACATTCCATTTATTATTTTCCCATTCAACTTTGCCACAAATTTAGCCAAACTTAACTATTTTCCGCAATATTAGACAGTTCTGATTTGCTTGCTTACTGTTCTGCTTTAACTAATCAGGTTAGTCTCGCTGATCTGACTACTGGGAAAGAGTATACTGCATTTACTGGAGCAACTTTAAGATCTATCACATGTAAACTCTCTGATCATGTCTTAATACTAATTGCATTCAGCGTCATGGACTCATATTAAAGTTATTCCTAACTCGAATTTTCTGATTTCGTTGCATCATTCTTTTGAAAAATCTGCCTCCTTCGATATTTTCGGCGTATCTAATAAAAAAGCCAATAAAATCTTTTCATTTGGACCAATAAATGGGCGTATTGTTGTGGTACCTTTTTCATAATGCTATCTTTATCAATAGACGTGGGAGTTGGAGATTTTACCTACAACATCAGAAGAAAAATGTTTGCTCTGATACCTTTAAAGGAGGAAATCGCTTACCATCTTTTCAGTTTTGAAGACTGCAAAAGCGATCCATTCAATCTGATTCGTAGGACAAAATGGGATCCAAAAACTCCAGGATGTAAGTTTTACGAAGTTTTACGGGCAAAATCTTCTTAGGTCTCGGACGCTACAACTAATTTTCCTTTTCCTTTATTAGCGAGGTGATAACTCTTTGATTAGATTTAATACCAGGATTTGACTTGGACCCGGACGGCCGCCGAATGGCTGCCATTGACAATGCTGGGGTGTGCTTAATATCCAACTTCGACACTAATCAATGTCAATTTCAATTGAAACTATCAAAAGAAGGAATAGGTAACTATTAGAAACAATAACTTTTTTGAAGAAATTGATAGACTCATTTGGTCGCTGTCGATGGAGCAGTTTAAATAGCGACCCTTACATGTTCGTAAAATATAGTAGAAACCTTATCAACGTGCTAGATGCGGAAAAAAAGGCATTGCTGCTGCATGAAAGCCTTTCATTCGATCATTTATATAGTAATGAAAAATGATTTCTTTTTGGCTTTTGGACATATTGGACTTGTTATTTTGAAGCTATTTGATCCTAACTGACTTTGCCAAGCTTATTGGATAGAATGTTCCAAAGAGAACAGTGATTTACTGGCGATTGGTGGGGACAGCAATGCTTTAAAAGTCTATGATCGGCGTGTTGGTAAAATTGTAAAGAATTTTACCAATATAAGTAATTCAAGTAAGCCAGCTGTTCCTTTTCTGCCTTGATTCGCTGTAATTCTGCCTCCTGATCTCATATTTAGAATATATCACCTGTGTAAGCTGGGATCAAAGTGGAACTAGACTAGCAACGTCTTCTGCTGACAATAGCGTGAAAGTAGTCGGTTTCGGTACAGAGAAGAGCTTATATACCAGTGAAACAGCCGATTCAAGTAAAAAGCTACTTTCTCTTCTGGCCTAATATAAATTCTTTGGACAAGAACCCGCGTATTCTGTAACATTTCTACGTTTTTAACCGTACGTGGGACTATCGTGAATTGTAATTCGTTTATGATTCAATCAATAAAGGCATAAACAAGAACAAAATGTGATTGTTGTAACCGTCTTCTCCAATTCATTTGATTCGCTCTCTAAAAAAAAAGTATACTCACACCTTTTCATTATCTTACAACCCGAGGACATCCTTTAGTACCACAATTTATTCAAAGCAGATCATTATAAAGCATCACTTCTTTCCAAGTTTCCTCTCAATAATTTTAGGGTTATTTGCCATTGCTACAGGTCTCTATCGCAATATGTCCTCCCAAAACCATTGTGTATGAAGAATTCCTCAATGTAGATACTTTTTAACATCTCGGAGAGATAGACTGCTTTGTGAGGGCAGAAACTCATTGAAAAAGATTTAGAAGCATGTCAATCTCTTAAAAATTTTATTGAGCTTTTAAATAAACAAAATAACAGTTTAATGCACATTAATTAGCTGGATTAAAAGCATTGCACTTTTCTGACCCTCAATATTCGCATGGACCAAGCAGAAACCTCGCTCCTCTACACAGATCCAACTCCAAACCACGCCGATACAAATATCAATACCTTTGTTGAAACTTCAAATCATTATTCTCTTCAGAGATCCCAACTACTATTAGACCATAAAAAATATAGAAAAAGCGAACAGAAGCCGGTACATGAGCCCTCGAGGCAAACAGTCAATCTCACAAGATTTTCAGCCGATGCTTCTTCGAGGAACAATTTACGAAAACCAGCCTCTCCACAAACGCAATCTAACACTAAATCATCCGGAATTCCCTCTTCGACGACATTCGCATTGAATTTTTCTGCACGCGGCCTTAAGCAAGTGCCTCGAACGATAGAATCGTTTACGAGAACGCTGAATATTTTAGATCTATCGGATAACAAATTCACGGAGATCCCGCCTGAGATATTGGCACTTAACAGCTTAAAAACGCTGAAGATGGATCACAATCGCATCAAAGCTCTACCCGCAGAAATCTCGGCTCTTTCCTGTTTAGAAACGCTTTCAATTTCGCATAATTTTTTAACGGAAGTGACTCACTCGATTGAAAAATTACGAAAAACTCTGATTTTTCTCAATATTTCTCACAATCACATCGAGCAAATTCCCCCTGAACTAACGCGTCTATCATCACTTAAAGTGCTTTATATAAACAACAATAATTTCACTGCTTTACCAATCACATTGGACTCGCTGCAATCGCTCAAAGAATTGTCTTTAGAATGGTTTAAATATACTAACCCTCCCCGCTCGATGCTGCAAAACGACAAGAACAGAACAACGATTTTAAAACTTTTCGATTTATGCAAAACTTTGCAGAGTTTCAACAAATCCGAGCTGAATTTCGAGGAATTCGTTACGAATTTTTCGGAGAGTAATGAGATATCGCTCCTGAATACAAAAGACTCGCATAGCCGCAATATACTACATATCACCGCGCTTGAGGAAGAGGTTGGTATAGTGAAATACCTGCTTTCTCAGCGGGGAGATTTAATAAACGAGCTGGACCAGGAGGAGCAAACGCCTCTTTCACTTGCAATCCGTGAGGAAAAGTATTCGATTGCTCAGGTACTGCTATCCCACAGAGCAAATCCTCAAATTGGAGGAGGAGCATTCGGCTCATGTCTCCACATGGCAGTAACAAAACTCCAAGTTAACCTGGTTAGTGTGCTCTTGAAACACGGAGCGAAGGCTAACGCTCGTGACTACGAAGGAAACACGCCGCTTTATTTGCTCTGTTGCATTTTTTCGAAAGACTTGGAGCGTTCGATTCAAATCGCAGAAATGCTAATCAACAGCGGAGCCGATCCCAACAGCAGAAACTCGGATGGGTGGGGACCAATCCATCAGCTCGTGAGGAGGGGACATCTGGAAGGATTGCAATGGATAATGAAGCATAACTATGCAGTTAGGTCGGATGAATATAAAAAATTCGATTTGAACCTTGGAGGAGCGGATAAATGGACGCCGTTGCATCTCGCGGCGAATGTAGGGAATCTTGAAATGGCGCAATTGCTAGTCGAGAACGGTGCAGATATAAACGAAACGACGAAGAGCGGGCACGATATACTCTCGCTCTGTCAGCATAACATTCTCATGTCGAAATTGATCAAGAAGCTGCAAAAGGAGTGGATCGACCAGCATTTTTTTCAAAAATCGGATCTTCAGACGAAGCTGCGGGAGATCTCTTTGAACTCAAACGTTCATAATCTCAAGAAGATGATTTGTAATTCAACGGTTAAAGGCTTAGCAGGTCTGAATCAGAAGCCTCCCAATACGAAATTTTTCGTTTCCAACGGGAAAATCGTGAATAATAATGCTCGTGTCATTGAAGATTTGCACCCAATGAAGTCAGAGCAGCTTACAAAAGCTTCTACAATGCCCGAACAAGACAACAATGGGAGTAATTCCTCCCTGACGAATGGAAGCAGCGCCTCGTATTCCATTCACCATAGAAATTTAAGAGGTCAGGGTAAACACCACGGAGAGCTGACTATCATCACAGATAATTCGCTAGACTGCTCACAGGGGCACCTTAACGCGAAAAACAGCGACGAAAGTGGTATTTATGATGTCGATGAGTGCGTTTCAAACGATAGTACTAAAGACACTACGCGCGTGCTCCCAAAGTCCCCGAATAACATTCAAAAGCTCCAAATCGCGCAAAGTTATCGAAACTATTTAGCTAGACACAAGAATCCCAACCCTATTCTGTCTTCTCCGTCCTACTCTAAGTTCTCTACGCCAACAGTCTCGTTTTCACTTCGTGATCCCATAGCCACTTCTGTTGCAACAACCAATAATCGCACGGCTAACCCTGCTCAGAAACTAGCGATGTCCCATGAATTCGATGGATATATTCGCAATTTTGATAATTACACAGAGGAAATTAAGAACTTTCAAAACTTGGTCCTGGACAATGAGCTCCCGATCTCCGAGCGGCTGAGGTACCTGTTTTATCTGAAGGTAATTCATTTAAGAATCAATCAATCGATACGAAAATTCCATTCGGATCTGATTCCTTTGGAGCTTTTCATTACAAACGAGTATATTGAAGACGAGCTAAAGAAAAAGCGGTTTTTCACTGAGAGTTTCGTGAGTCTCCAGCGAAATGGCGATGTCGTCCCTCGAGCATTGCTGTTTATTTTCGAAAATTTAGATAGTACGCAAACTTCCCTCCATCTACTGCTCAAGATGGAGATTTGCCGTATTTTTGGCGATGTTTACTACGCGACAGCGAAGTTTTTCATTGACCAATTGATTAAAAACTCGAATGAAAAGCTGATAATGCAGTATGAAGCAAAGAATACACTATATAAAATCGAAAAGCCTCCTACGGTCCTATTGAATTTGACCCTGACGCGTCACACGGTCAGTCATAAGAAACCCATCGACTTTCACACAGTAACCGATGTCAGAGAACCTACAGAGGAGGATCAGAGAGAAAATACGAAATTTTCAATGAAAAAACCCACCCGAAGCGTTCATTCGGAATCAGGGAAATCGAATAAAGTTCTGCCAAAGGCAATAAAATTCAGTTGGAATTACCACAGCAGCCCAGCAAAGACGCAGAAACCGATGCCAGTGCAAAAAGACCGTTACGCTGAAATCGCAAACACAGAAGACATTCTCGAAGACAACGATTTTGAGGATATTGTTGAGGGAGAAGGAGATAATGAGGGCGTTGTTACTAACACCCTTGAGCAAAGGAATTCTATAGCAACGAAAGGCTGTGACTCTCAAAGCAAGTCGATTAAGAAGATAAATTTGACGATCAATGCGAGCGATGGATCTCCTGTCAAATCAAATGGGGGAATTCAATCGACGCCAAAACGATTGATGGGAAATTATTTTAGTGGAGGGAATTAGCTATTATCTAAAGTTTTTACTTTTCTATTTCTGGCTTTCGTTCGGTTTTATTAAAATTCCGCTTAGTTTTTTGTCTGTATAACGCTTGTGCTTACTGCTAAACTGGTAATGAAATAAACTCGTTTACTTGATCAACTGAAAAAAGAAAAGGTAAAAACTATTTTCATTGAATGTGGTATAAAGTGTAATTGTCTTATTGTGTATTGCTTTTAAATAATTTGTGAACTATAAAATACATCAGTTTTAATAAAATAAGGCGGCTCGCTCAAAAACACCTTAACTACTAATTTGACTCGCGACAAATACGCTACAATGGAACATTATCAGTTTGGAAGCTACACTGGCGCTGATAGAAGATATTTGAGCCGCGAGGTGCGATACTCGAATGTTCTTTCAATAATAATAAAATAGGTAACCGTCTACCTCAACGGGAACAGTCATCATAGCGTCGATATCAAAATGCGAGAGAACACGACAATAAAAGATCTGATGGAAGAGATCATCCGGAAGCTCAAAATGAAAGATATCAAGAAATTTAGACTCTTTGACCCAGATGGAATCGAATTATTTGATGGAGACGAAGAACTCATCAAGCCGAACACCACGCTCTATGCGTCTCATGGTAACTAGGATTCCTCAGCAATTGTTAAACCATTCTGTTAGGTGAGGACTTTAACCAGAGTTCGAAATTTTCAGAATATCAAATCGTTCGAGAGCTTGGCAAAGGAGGCTACGGGAAAGTAGTGTTGGCGATACATAAGCGAACGAAACAGAACGTGGCTATCAAGATCGTGAATATGAAACGCTATGGTATTATTTGCATATATTCAGCTGATTTATTTAAGGCAGTGCCAAGGACGTGGATAAGATCTTTGCAGAGGCAGAGATGCTGAAGGCATTGAACCACAAACACATTGTGAAATTTCTAAATTGCTATAATTTATCGAACATGGATTTCGTTTTTGTGATGGAATACTTGGAAGGAGGCGAGCTCGGCGAATATGTCAAGGAGAAAGGGTTTCTTGATGAAAACGAAGCGAAATATTTCTTCAAACAGCTCATTAGTGCGATCTGCTATTGCCACAATAAGAAACTCATTCATAGGGATCTAAAGCTCGAAAATATACTGCTGGAGAATAAAAAAAACAAAGTTATTAAAGTAAATGAGCATTTGAAAAGAGGTTTTTAAGCAGATTGAGCTAGGTCGTGGATTTTGGCATAGCTGGACTTGTGAGCACAATGGACATCGACCCAACTGAAGCCGGATCGCTCAGGTACTTAGCTCCGGAGGTGTTGTCACGGAAAAATAGAGCGCCTAGTCCAGCGCTGGATATCTGGGCAATGGGATGTATTTTATATGCTATGGTCAGCGGAAAGCCAGCGTTTAATGGGAAAACACGAAAAGATATTACAGATAACATCAAAGAAGGAAATTACACACTTGAACCGGATCTACTTGAAAGAGTCAGCCCTGAGTTCGTTGATTTGCTGCAAAAGATGCTCACCGTGGACTTTAAGAAAAGAATTACATTGCTCGATATATTGGCTCACCCATGGATCACAGGAGAAAAGCTCATAATACCAATAAAAGAGACTGAGTAAGATTGTTGCAAAATTGTGAATTAACTTTTATTTCCTCTCAGGGAAGAAACTAAGATACCAGAGAAATTAAAACCGATTCAAATCTTGGATGCTTCGTCCCCGACGAAAAAGAGGTTCAATGACCGGTTGAGCATCGCAAGGCCAACATTTGCAAGCAAAGCCGGACGTTACAGTCTTGGAAATTCTCCTGTTGAATCGAAGAAACGTACCAAAGTATTTTTTAACGGCGATATCGACAGTCCTTTGAAAAAAGAGGGTAATTCTCCTATCAAGAAGAGTTATTTCTATAGCAAAGCTGTCCCATAAAGCCACAAGTCGTTATGTTCAATGGTTTAGAGAGTCAATTGATTCGTTCTTCATAGCTGGTTAGTCTTATATTTCTTTATATGATGATTTCGTCATTACTTAGTGGGTCAGGCTATTCACGTATCGTTCGTTTACCATTAATTGTAACAAGAGCTTATTCGAAAGTTTACAATCAAATTCCTTCTCTCATATGTTTGACTTGTCCTTGAATAATAAGGATAGAAATCATTTATATTATCAATTACGGCTTAGAATGAAAGAACTTTCAATTATATTATTATAATACCAAGCAAGATATCTCTGAAGCCAATCACAAACACAAGATTCAACTCATGAAGCCTTTTATACCGAAGTAAATATATTTATATATTCTTAATGGTTTTCTGAATGATTAATCTCCATTTCAGTTTCGCGCCAATATTAACCTCGATTATGAAAAAAGTGAGTTGACGTTTTATGCGCGAATTGAAATACTTGAGAAATTATCAATTTCTCTGTTACTCATTTGTTATTTTAATTAGCGAATATAATCTTATTCCCAATTTCTTTATTTCATTCTCAGCCAAAAGAATACTTTCTCAAGATGGAGAAACAGCATACATAGAACAGCTGGAGCAAATTTACACTCATTTCCACTTAACATTAATACAGGCTTGCAAAGTACGAATTGAATCTAAGTTATTAATAATAGTAATAATCTTCGATTGATGCCAAAAACTCAGCAGTAGCATCATCTTCGACTGCATTTTCCTCAACTGGTACGTGAGAAGAGCTCATTTTTGGCTGCTTGAATGTCTGAGGGAACACGAGACGTTGTGAAGTTACTGGTAATCCTGCTGGAATATAGAGTCCTGTTGGGTGTTGAGAGATTGGAGTTTGAGCAGCACCCTTGTTACTTCCTTGAGTTTGGTTTAGTGGCTGCAACTTCTTCATCAAATCGTTAAGGCTGTTGAGAGTTCCTATGAATTTTCCTGCCTCTATAGGTTTTCCAGTTAGATCAGTAAGACCTCCCATGCCTTTCAAGCTGTTGATTAGACTAGAAGGATGTGAATGGAATTTAATTGTCATGTTTCCAGCCATATTTCCATTCTGACCAAGACCTGCAGCTACCTTTCCAGTCATGTTGGCGAATTTGCCTATGCTTCCAATTGCGTTAGCAATGTCTCCGAAGTTGAACTCCACTTCATCATCGTCATTCGAATCTTCAAGGGCTTTTGGTTGTTTTTTAGGCAGACCACTACCCGTGGGATTACGGCCCAAGAAGAGTTGAAGTTCTTCGTCTTGAATGCCAAGTTGTAGTTCTTGCATATCGTTAAGAAGAGTCTCGAAATCAGCAACTTTTTTTGGAATTTGTGCACAAGCACATGCTGAAAGTACTGCAAGAATAGCGCAAATTGTGAAGAATTTCATTTGGAGCTTATTTGATTTTTGTGATATAATGTTTTATTTAATTCTGATATGCATCCGCACTTTAAATAATCTGTAATGGCTTCAAGAGTGCCGATTCTCAGGCAGAATTAATTACTCAAGAAAATGGGGATTCTTTAGCATTTACAGTGATAGATCTTTCGATAAGAACAATTCCTTGTCTGAACTCTTTTAATCCTATCAGTAACTTGGCGGCGTGGTTGATGATAGGAAGCGCGTGGGTGACTCTTGTGTTGTATGCTTGGACAATTGTGGCAC